>Ga0182030_10002208_pt1 | contig 41185 bp, 46 predicted proteins | sample 812S3MmetaG_FD_121299 | JGI IMG/M metagenome (GOLD analysis project Ga0182030, IMG submission 121299) | Permafrost microbial communities from Stordalen Mire, Sweden - 812S3M metaG (Illumina Assembly) | ecosystem: Environmental > Terrestrial > Soil > Wetlands > Permafrost | place: Sweden...
CCCCACCCTCAATTGGTCATAACCCCTTCCTCTTCACTGACAAGCTTCCGCAGACCCTGAATATATGCACCAATCTCGTATCTTTGATCCCCCGAGCTGCGGTCGAATGTCCCGATTAATGCCGCTCGTACGCCGTAAGCTATCACCTCGGAGCGTAACCACAGCATTCAAAAAGAGCTTGCCTTGCCCTGCTCCCTTTCCTCCAATTCAAACACAATTCCCAATACCTGACCAAAGAAAGCACTTCCGTATCACACACAAAAATGGGCGCAGACGATTACATCAAAGGTGGAAACTTCACTCACAACAACACCGTCGCACCAACCCACACCGACCGCGTCCTCCCACTCTTTCAATTGACAGGGCGTACAGCCATTGTCTCCGGAGCCGGCGCAGGAATCGGTCTTTCTGTCGCTCATGCGCTGGCTGAAGCTGGTGCCAATGTGGCCATCTGGTATAACAGTAATAAGAAGGCTATTGAGGAGGCAGAGAAGATTGAGAAGACTTATAGTGTAAAGTGTAAGTGCACCCGGGCTGTATCATCGGGATAATGGGCGCGCATAATTGTTCACCCGTGGGCCCTGCTAATGTTTCGGCAGGCAAAGCCTACCAAGTCAACATCTCGACCTACGCTACCGTCGAATCCGCCATCAACACCATCGTACAGGAATTCAACGGGCGCCTCGACATCTTCATCGCAAACTCCGGTATTCCCTGGACACAGGGCCCCGTGCTCGATGGCGAAATTGACCATTATCGAAAAGTGGTGAATACGGATCTGGATGGCACTTTTTACTCTGCGAGAGCAGCAGGTCTACATTGGAGGAGGCAGAAGAAAGAGGGGACGACAGTCGATGGGAAGAAGTTGGAGAATTACAGGGAGGGGAGTTTTGTGGCGACGGCAAGTATGAGTGGGCATATTGTGAATATTCCACAGGCGCAGGCGGTGTATAATGCCGCGAAGGCGGGGGTTATACATTTGTGTATGTCTCTCTCCACTTTTACTAACCTGTGTCCTGGAAATGGAGGCTGATGGTATGTACAGGCAAATCCCTCGCCGTAGAATGGGTAGGCTTCGCTCGTGCCAACAGCGTTTCCCCGGGATATATAGCAACTGAGATCTCAGATTTCGTGCCCCCGGATACGAAGAATATTTGGAAGGATAAGATTCCTATGGGGAGAGAAGGGGAGGCTCATGAGTTGAAGGGAGCGTATCTATATCTTGCTTCGGATGCTGCGAGCTACACCACTGGTCTGTTCTCGAACAAAGACCTCTGCTGAGTCTGTTACTGACTAGAAGTAGGCTCTGATATAATCGTTGATGGAGGATATTGCTTGCCTTAGAAGCCTCTGGTGAGGCGGGGGTTTAGAATGTCTGAACCAATCTGAGACAATGGTTTATCTGCTGGGGCTGGAGATTCTAGCCTGAATTGGGAATATAGATTCACTCCCACTACAGTCTACCATCACCCAGACAAGGATGTCTTCTTTCGCGAAATATTGAATGTAGAAAGCGAATGCGCTAGAGGTTATAAAGCAGACAGCTACTTCCTTTCTATTCTTGTCAATCAAATAATGTTCGTGACTTTAACCCATATATGGACTGGGAGCATTCCAATATCCACCCCCAAAAGCGCGGCCAGGCCCGCAGCCCCCAGTTCCTCACCGTGCCCCGAGCTGCCACCCACCCCCCAGTAGACCGGGACAGCACCGACAGTTGCCATTGAACCATTGGGTGCTGTATAACTTTTCACTTTCATTCATATTCTCGTTGTTATTTCCATGCACAGTTCAAGTCTATGGAAGGTTCTTCACCGGTGAAACCTTGAACATGCAAATTAGACCCTAAGGTCCCAGATTCAGAGATTTGTGTCGATGTTACTTTATTCATGTCCAAATAACACACCCCCAGTCTCTTCAAATACCAGCTGTTTGTTCGTTGCTTCTTCTGACATCAATCGTTCTATTTTCATAATTGCTTAAAGGTTGGTTAAGCTGCATTGTGAAATGTATCATATCAGGGATGGCATTCACTCGCATAGCATCCAGCCAGTCTGAGGTGCTTTCCCATAATTTTAATTTTTGATGGTTAACTACGCTTGTTGCAACTATAAAGTGCAACCTGCACATACAAATCTCCCTCACAAAGATATCAACAATGGTCAGAATGGCGAACGGGCCTTTGCTGGTGCAGGCTCTGCATATAAAATGAAAGCTTCTCAATTCATAAGGTTTTTATTGATTATGATACTATATGTTATTCTCCACATTCCATACCTCCCTTCGTCAATCCGAGCAAAGGCGCCGAGAACCTAAATAAGATGAGGTGTATCATGTCCTCCTCTAGCGATGCAACCTCATATTCTGCTTCTCTCACAGTTTCTCTTTTCAGAAATCTCTATGATCATTTAACATCTGACTCTCAATTCACTCACCTCAATAAATGAGCAAATTATCATCATCACTGTTAAGAGCCGAACCATTGCTAAACAATTGAGCTTTGTGATAAAAATCCCTCTAATCAAAACCAAGCAAGGTAGGTACAACTTTCCAGTAGACAACTTGAGACATAATTTTTTTTTAATAGTAGCTGAATACGTTGGGATTTCATAGTATAATGCTTCGCAATCAAACGAATCCCCACATTGCCCCGTGGCTGCGAAGTTCTAAATGTTTGAAGAGTTGAACAACGGGAGTTGGGTTGCCTTTTTATAGCCGTCCACAGGTGTATATGGATTCACTAGCAGATTTTTGGTCAAGTGGCGAGACTGAAGATATCCATCATACAAAGCCCGTGTATTCTCTGCTATAAAAGCCTCAATCTCTCGCAAATTCTTTCTTCAGCCTCCGAGGACGAAATTTACTTGCCGTCAAGGGACTGGTCTGTTAATCCCAATGACGGAGGCGTGCACTTTCTTACAGCTTTCCTCATATGAGCATGCCTGGAAAGAAGCTACTTCTTACTATCGAATATTCTATCTCAGAGGCCAGACAATTAATTGTCAATCTCCAAACCGCTGTCAAAGATCGGACATTTATCATACCAATCCTTGCAAAACAATACACAAAACTACAGCAAAAGCCTATACTTGTTCAACAGCATGCCATGCATCAGATTTCAATAGTAGTTTATATAGAACTGCACAGAGCTACGCTGCATATACAGCTGATTGAAGATCCACAGTGCACACATACATTCATTTGAAGCTCTTCAGCCACAGACTTCCAAATATTCAAGTAGAAGTACGCTCCCTTTCCTATGAAAAGTCTCAATCTATTGAAATCTGGGGGGGGGGCTTTTTTTTACCTTCTTCTTTCCTCTTCAATCTGTGCTCGTGGTCCTTACTATCTTTGGGGCTAGGTAGAGACCCTTATCTCGCAAATGTGCCGAGGACCACAAGTCTAAATTCTATTCTAATCTACTATATCTTTTCCGAAGTATAGAGAGATAAAAATCAAATCCTGCAATTTCTCGTCTGTGAAAGCCTGAAAATCCTCTTTTCATCGGTACCTTAGATGAGCGTTGCAGGATCCCCCGTCTCAGGCGCTTCAAGTAAATACTTGTTTAGAGTAGCGAAGATACTTCAGCCGCGGCGGTAAAACTGGTCCGAGATTGAGAAATTCGAATTGTGATTTCAGAAAGTCTCTTCCCATTGCTAGAACCTAGACGAATTACTTTTTGGCGGAAATTATCCTCAGAGAAAAGCCACGAATCGGCATAATTCCCCGGCTGCATGACATTGATCTGCAAGCACTAAAACATATCCTAGATTTCCTTTCACAGCCAAACTCGTTTCAAATGAATTGTCGCCTCTTCTTCTCCTCTTTTGCTTCTTTCTACGGATTAATAAATATGGACATGGGAAGTTTTAGCCGGGCTGATTATGGACGGAAAATTTCTGTGCTTTGATCACGTCTGGTTGTCACTCATCCATAGGTAGCATAGGGTGCTTATTGAGGCTTTCTTCCCCTAAATTTATTCCCTTATGTATATGCCCGAAAAGATCTCGTTAATATTACTCTAGTATTTCTTTCCTCGGAAGAAACTCGAATAATGAGCAAAATGATCAAGCGATCTCTCATCCTTGGAGCTCTCGTAGCGCCTCTCGTCCTTGCATGTGATAAAGCGAGTACCGACTCTTGTGCTTCAGCATTTACTGCATCTGCTGCGGCGGCTATTACTTTCTGCGAGACGTATACTACAGCTACCGTTACCGCAACGACGTCTCTACCGGCTTTTGCGACATATTGCTCAAATTCATCAAAGAAACTTTCGAGCGCTTGCACTTGTTTGCTTGGTACCGCTGCTTCGGTATGTATTGCTAATTTTACACCTTTTAGATGAGATAAGTTTTGCTAATTGTGATGATGCTTTAAGGGTACTATTGCTACTACAACTTGTACTGCGTCTGTTTACTCCCAGATTACATCGGCGGTTGCTTCCTGCACGGACATAGTTTTAGACAATATTTCTGCCCCTGTAAGCTCAACAATTGACCTTACGGGCTTGCGGGCTGGATCTACTGTCACCTTCGCTGGCACTACAGTAAGTTATCTACTTGAGACTGAGGGAAGGGCTTCTCCTGAGATGAGACTTAATAGACCTTTGGAACGACTAAAAACTCGGACTTTAATCCGATAGAAATCGCTGGCACGGATGTTACCATTACTGGTGCTCCTGGGCACATCATTGATGGTAATGGTCAGGCATATTGGGATGGACAAGGATCAAATGGTGGAACTTCCAAGTAAGTGTAGTAATTCCCTGACAAGCGTTGATTGGTAATATAGCTAACTCATTCCCAGGCCCGATCACTTTATCGTCCTCGACAAGATGATTAGCGGAACCATCAAAGATCTTTATATTCAAAACTGGCCAGTGCACTGTTTTGACATTACAGGATGCGACCTTATGAACATCACAGGACTTACACTCAATAATACAGCAGGCTATGCACCTAACTCTATAAGCTCTGGTCTTCCTGCCGCCCACAATTCTGACGGTTTTGACATCTCCTCGACCACCAACTTAGTCCTTTCCAACAGCACAGTCATTAATCAAGATGACTGCGTGGCCGTCACAAGCGGTACTAACATCACCGTAACTGGTATGACCTGTTCCGGCGGGCACGGTCTCAGCATTGGTTCCGTGGGCGGGAAATCCGATAACACAGTAACCGACATCACATTCTCCAACTCCACAATCTCGAACAGCCAGAACGGTTGCAGAATCAAAACCAATTCTGGGACTACAGGAAACATTACGGACGTTGTGTATGAGAATATTGTTCTTGATGGGATTACAATTTATGGGATTGATGTGCAGCAGGATTATTTGAATGGGGGGCCGACCGGAATTCCGACAAATGGGGTTGGGATTGATGGGGTGAAGTTTTCGAATGTGACAGGGACAGTGACGGCGAATGGGACTGATTATTATATTTTGTGTGGGAGTGGCAGTTGTTCGAATTTCACCTTTGCAGATGTTGATATTACTGGTGGTGGGATCGCGAGCTCTTGTAATTACCCTTCGACTGGGTGTCCTTGACAAGATCGACAAAGGGCTGTCAGAGCATGTCATTGCAGTTGAAAATCGTCTTCAATAATTGATGTTATTACTGAGATACTCAGTATCTATTGAGCTTGACTCAGATAATCACGTCTAATTTCCACCAGACAAAAGAAGCATTTATCCCCGGAACCAGTGGCTGCGTCACCTGCAAGTCAATATTTCAGCACCATCTGCAGTACTAGCTCCTCGTTCAAGGTCCCGGCTATCCAAGACAACAGCTTTGCAGAGAAAATCTCCAATTAATGTTTATCTGGGTCCTGCTAGCTTAGCTTGGTAGTGTTATAATATTTACGGAAAAGGTCTCAACTACCACTCAGATTTTTCAGCTACCACAAATCTCACCCTTAAGTACCACAATTTGTGTTTTTTCCCCTCACTCCCTCTCTCTTTTTTAGTTGCACAGAACTAAAATATTACATTATTATAAATAATATATAAATTAGTATTTACTATCAATAACTAAGTATACAACAAAGATTTATAGGCTTAAAAAGACACTTTTTATTAAACTTTAAGTGATTTCTAATTTATTTTTAGAAAAGTTTATATAAAACCATATTTTAAGAATACTTGATTATTTGTTATTAGAAAAGGGGATTGTAAGTGGGATTTGGAGGCAAATGGCTAAATGCGTCACGAATTCTGACTATTGCTGGTGAGAATAGTAAGGGGTGTTGTGCTTGTTCTATCGCGCTTCGAAGTCTAGCTTCCTTTAGAAATTCGTTTTAATCTGGGCTGGATCGTTTTCCAACGCGTATATATTGTGGCCCCCGTCTCTCAGAGACCTGCCGCCAGCAGCCAGCATTGCTCATGCGTCAGCTGTCTTTGAGTATGCTGTTAGCGTAGATTCTCTTTTGAGTTGTAATAAAGGAGTGGCTTTTAAAAATGAGTGATATTTGAATATTTCATACACATGATAATATAGGAATATAAAAAATTGGATCTTGATAAATAATTTTTAATCAATCCAACAATACATATCTCAAAAACAACTACATTACCCTTAGACTCAGGATGAAATTTCCCTTTCGCTGGTTCCGTTTTAGTCTGCGGACATAAGCAACTACTGCTTTAACCTAATCTAAGGATAAGCATGCCAAAGCAGAGTCTAACTTAAGCATCCTAAAAAAGCATAAGTCAGGCCTGCGCACCATAATATAGGACCTATTTTGGCATCCTACGTACCCAACTACAGTTTCTTTACCGAATTTTGCCCCAGAAATCGATTTCTACTCCCTTTCAGGTTCTTGCCAAAGCAGATTTTGGATCCCTCTTGTCAAAGAGCTTATGTAGTAGTAATTCAGCCTCACAAGTCAGAATACAGTAGGCTGTTTCGACCTCTGTGGCATAACCTCAGTCACAGGACTTTATCACATAACATCCATCCCATTACCTCAGGCACTCAGGCTACAATCTGAAAGTAGTAAGGCTTGGCTTTTAGTGGATAGCTTCTTTGGTCAAGACATCGACAGCATTTCTTCCCCCATCTATCCACACAAGCACATACTCCTTTGCAGACAACACCAACACGTCTTCGCCGTCAAGATTACCCCCGATATCGCACTTACCCTCACCTTTAAGCTTTCTGCCCGTTTGGTGCACTCGCTTCGCCATTCCACGGATGGCCTATCACGAAACCTTTAATTAAGCATAGACGAACCTAAACTGCATCACGGTGTCACGGTGTCACGCTGGGCGTCACGTTTGGCGGCACGACACGGTGCGACGCGACAAAGAACCGTCAGGCAACTTCGGTTTCACCCGCGCCATAGCCCCTCATCCTGCGTTTTTATCTCGAAGAATCAAGTATCTCTGTACAGTATCAGACCCGTTCATCATCATGGATCACGACATTTATAGTCGCGATGGCTATGACTTGCAATACGACCGGACTTCGCCCCCGAGAATAATTTCTCCACGAGGACTTGTGCAAGAGCAGCCTAACGACCCAGACATACTTGAAATCACCGGTCTTGAGAACGCACTTAGAGATCTCGTCCATAAGAGGAATCTTCTTCTTAACGAAGAAAGCCGAAATCTCAAGACTATCCTCGATGAAGCACGGTTTCTTTTCGAGCGCCTGAAAGCCCTGAATCCAAGTTCGATCTTGAATACACCACCAGACGTTTTCTTGAAAAGGAATTTCGTGCCTCGCCGTGATGCATTCAACGAGCGCAATGTTTTGCAAGAACGGAAGATGGAAGCTGAGCACCATCGAGACGCACTCCAGACGAAGCTCAAGAAATTTCTTGCTGCAAAGGTCCAATCCTTTAAAGGAAAGATGGGAGGGGACGACGATACTCTCCTATACAGGGTTCAAGTAAATTGTTCGATTCCTGCAACATCATCGACGCCACTAAGAAGATCCAACAAGCCATCTGCATGTGAATGGCATCCTCTCGGATATCGCTGTTCAGGATGGAACGTCTTCGGTGAAATCACCAATGAGGCAATCTTAAGCCACATGAATGGAGATCCAGTGCCGACATCTATGATTTCTGTACAAGAGAGCCCAGCGCGTTTGATGGTATTCTTGAAGAAGGTCATTATGAACGGCGATAAGGATACGACATTGGTAGAAGCAATCAGTCTTCGGATGCTTCAACATATTGGTGTTCTTCATGTGCGAAGTACGGATCTGTGTCATGGTCGTGGAATTCCAACCACGTATGATAGGAAAGAAGGACATGCACAATATGTGACGGGTACGCATTGGGTGATTATGAACTGGATTCCTGAAGAAGCTCTCATGCGGGTGATGAATGTGGATTCGTTCCTCGCACTTGCTAAGGATCAAGGAGTTATTGATGGTAAGTAATTTCTCCAACACCTGCGGCATCGAAGTGGGGGTTTGCTGATCGATGCTAGATGTCAGAAGGAGAAACGTTCTGGATACCGATTACTCTGTCAGATTTTGCTCATGGGACTTTTTAATGAATGAGGTGTCGCAACTTACTGCCTTGGAGCGTGCTGTGTTGGTCAGACGAATGGGATTGGCTTCCGAAAATACGCAGGAAGAAACAGTCACCATTCCTCCCGCATCCGTACCTCTTCTCCAACAAACTAAACAAGCAGAAGCTCTAGACACTAGTTCCAAACAGGCGGTTACGAGTACATGGGGAACATCGGCCCTAGCTCCCAGTCCCCCCTCCCAACCAACGCAGTCAACTCCAGGTTTGCTGGAGGCTGGGGCGACTTCCAATCCGACACCTGCCTCTACAGCACGTTTGCAATCGACCGAATCGCCCAGGCCGCAAAATCCAGCCTTGTCTCCTAAACCATCACCAGCAGTAGTGCCTCAACCGGTTCCAATCCTCAACTTTTTTCCAAAGCAAATTCAATCGATCAATGCCACAGCAGTCTCATTCAAAGCCACGCCAGCCGAGCCATTCAGCTCACACTCCCAATCATCCGAGCCTGCCAAACCCGCAGTACTTTCTTTCCGCCATGACTCGGAGGAACCAACCGTCTCACCACCTCTGCCTAGATCCAGCAAACCTTTTATAATTGAATCCAAAAAATCCGAAACATCCGCAACAGCCGAAACTCCAGGCAAGTCTTCTCAACCTCCAACAACAAATACGCCAGTCAATCCACCTTCCACCTCTTTCGCACAGCTCCAACCACCCGCAACTTCATCAACAAACCCTCCGGCCTTTTCGACCAAACCTTTTATGTTTTTATCCCAATCTTCGTCCTCTTCTACATCGAAACCAACCAACACTCCAACCAGCAGCCCTTTCCCAACCCCATCTTCCTCCACATCGACTCCGCAATCAACCAACCCTCCAACCAGCAGCTTTTTCACAATCACACCTTCCTCCCCATCGGTTCCACAATCAACTTGTTTATTCGAATCATCTTCTCCTTTCACTAAATCCGACTTCAACTATACAACACCGGTCTTTGGCACCCCAACCGCCATCCCCTCTCGTCACCGCAATGTCAAATCACCGTTCACAGCGGGAGTTTCTGGGTCTTCTGGACAAACACCTAAGGCTCCATTTTCTCTCTGGGCTAGCTCTAACACTGGGTTTGGTGTTCCGGGGGCTGATGTGTCTGCTGGTGGTGAGAATCTTTTTGACAACAGGGGGGCAACGGGGGGTGTGAACAGCGGTGAAGAGGTTAGAGGGCAAAAGCAGAAGAGAGTATAATAAGATTACTTAAGATGTATTTAATTAAAAGTCTTTTTTTATATTTTATTTTATTAGTAATTTCTAACTTAATATAGCATTTATTATAGAATTCTAAAAACAATCACTTTAATAACTTTTTTAAAATATTAAAAACATTAGAATAATAACTTATATAATTTAATAATTAAAAGAGAATTAATAAAATAAAATATATAAAGAGGTTTAAAAAGTTAATTAAATAATAAGATTAGAAAAAGGTATTTAAATTAAAATAAATATAAAGTAAAAAGTAATACTTCTTTTAAAGACAGTTATATTAAATATATTTTTAAAAAAGTATTTATTTTAAGTTCCATATGTAAACCTTTTTGGGGAGTTTTTAGGTCTGACGAAATTGGGAATCAGAATGAGCATCTCTTAGTGAAAGAGAGTAGGCGGAAAGGGTTTCGATACATGACAATGAGTAACGAGGACATTAGGAATAAAGACGAGCGTAGCAAACAGGATATGTGCAAATTGATAGATAAAATTGGGCAGAAAGAGCTACAACATAATGGTTTATGACATGAAGCATGTTATGTTTCCTAGTCATACTAAATATCAGGATCCAAAAAGCGTTGAATTTGTTACTCACCAGAAATACTTCCGCCATTATCTAAATCCTTGTCCATGAAGTGAATAAAAACTTTTGATCTTTATCCTCGACCTTTTTCCGGTCTTTAGTCTTCACTTACCCATCTGTCTTCCTGACAGAATACGTTGTCTTCCCATGCTGAGAGTATCTAACAAGTATAAATTTTACATACTCATCGCCTAGGCGAATCGCGGCATGGCTCCGTGTATCGAACTCTTTTATTGCATCAGTGAAAGAGATTCCGTGTGAGGCTTGATGTTTCATTAAAGATATGCACACAAAAGGTGCGAGATCTGATCTGGCTAAAAGGGTTGAGCCGTAAAACGGGAGAGCATCACCTGACCCCTCCACAAGGTTTAGCAGCACATTCTGCAAGGCTACTCACTGGCTGACAGCTCACCGCTAGTCTTTGGCGGTTAAGTTTCTCCACAATCTTGCCAACAACCTTATTATTTGCTAATCTCGAGATCAGCGTCATCGACAACCATGAGCTCTAAATTGATCTGTTGATTGAGGAGGGATTACTCGATCGGGATAGTGATGTTGTGAAGACCGCTTGGAGGCTCAAAATTGGACCCCATTTATCGCCAATACCGTTACCGCCAGGCACGTCTACTTCAGAATCTTGCCTTTCATGGACTCTTGCAATCCAGGCAAACAGGAGATAACCCCAAGCGTAGCCTTGGATTTTTCAACATCGCAAAGTAGATCTCAGGCGAGTGGTGCTGACGGCGTGTTGGAGGAATTACCTGACCTCAAGACGGACAGTGGGCATCCGGTCCATGTATTGCCTGAATTAACTGATCTCGCAATATCGAATAGTCCCAATCTTCTGTCCATTCCCACTGAGATCCAGCTCGCCATCATCTCACACCTCGACTTCCCCGCTATCCAATTCCTTCGGACTAGTAATCGCCACTTCATGACCCTCATCTCCGCTCTTACCCACAGCGCCCTCCTCGAGGCCGAGAAATCTGACTTAGCGCGCTCAAATAACGCCTACACATGCGCCCTGTGCCTTCGCCTCCGTCGATCCGGGAGCTTTGCAGATTCATTCCGCATGAAAGCTTTCGGCCGCGATTGTAAAGATGGGAAACAGGAGAAGAGATTCTGCATTGACTGTGGGGTAAAAGGCAAGGATTCGATGCTGAAGTATCGATGGGGCGACACATGGACACGATTTGGCGTGCCATATGTTAAGTGCCGTGGGTGTTTGGGAAAGAAGAGGGGAGTGAAGGAGAGAATGGAATGTCCGGTGTGTCCGAGCTGTTGGGATAGGAAGAATGGGAGGAGATGACTCAACCACTCGCTAAGCGTATTATAAATTGCAATAATCAAATATATCATGATACCATAGATTCATCTGATATGAATCATCTGAAGCTCTGTACTATTCTGAACTACCTCCCCATTCATCAATCCATGGACATAGCACTCGCCAACGAGAGTGAAATACCCTTGCTGCTCCCAAAGTACAAAAGGAACCGAGCCTCCTAGAAGGACTGCCACTTTACTCCCCTTTTGAAGGTTTGCAGGTCCTAGACCAATGTATTCTTTTTCTGTCACGAAGAGAGCTCTTCCATTACTTGCTTTCTTCACTTGGTCTTGAAAGATTGTCGCTTCTGCCCTGTCACGTTGTCCAAGATCTTCTGCACCAATTATCAAGCGACGCCAGGATGGGTAAAATATTCTAAAAGCATTGGGACCTGCGTACGAAGAATATGCAATCAATGTATCCATGAATGAAGCAGATGTATCCCTATCATGCTCGGAGTTCAATGCAGACACCATGCTTTCCCACTGCCGAAGAGCGATGGCTGATGCTTCCGTACCCATCCTGTATACAGGCCCAACTTTCAATACTGTATCGAACACCTTTCCCTTGACAATCAATGTCTCTGGATCCTGCTGGAAAAGAACATTCGCCGGCCTTTCCAGAGATGCCTTATAAGGCCTCACCGAGTCCTTTTTATGCCCCAGGACTTCCGCGGTATTTGAACAGCTCCAGTCCGGGACCCAAGAAGGAAGATTCTCTACACTAGGGTTGCCTTGGACGTGAGAAAGAATGTCAAGTCTCCCGTCTCGACTAATGAGGAATTTGGTTAAGTGAATAAAAGTTTGTCGAGCAGTCAAAGAGTAGTCTGGAGCCAGCGCTGGTTCTTCTCTTTCTGTTGACATACCGAGCAATGCATGTATCTTGTCTCGAGGATCAGTTGACTGACAATGGCGTGTATCTCGGAGCAACTCCAGCAAGGACTGGGGTATCTCATTGCTTGGTTTGCCACTAACCAAACTCTTTGACCTATCTCGGTAGAATACGACAGATGGTGGCATTTGGCCATAATTGGAACCTAAATACATTTTCTTGTTAATGTCGACATAGAATACCACCCTCGAGAAATCCCTCCAATCGACAGTTTGGTCTCCCAAGATGATATGAATGTCTTTGGCAAAGACAATCTCCTGCAGTATCCAGACTCTCTTGAAGTAGGAGCGCTCAAGAATACGATCGATTGCCCTTTGCTGTGGTGATGTTGTCTTGTCGGGTCCCAATCCAACTGACGGACGGCCCGATGTCCCAAACATCTGTACGTCTTGAAGAAGGAAATCTATGCCGACATGGCTATCATCGGATGATTCACCAAGATATGCAAGAACTCTCTGAGCTTGGTGATAGATTTCAGACATGAGTTGAACTTGTTGGCCTCGTTCGGGGAGGTTGCTCTGGTCGATACAAATGGCATCAACCCACAGCGTCCTCTCTTCTGTCCTGGATCGCAGCCTTCGAAGTGCCGCCTCGCAATTCAGCGTGACTGGAAGCGTGTCGCCGTCGTCGTTACAAACTATGAGAGATTTTTCGAGTGGGTCGCCCCATGTATAGGATAACGCCTCGTACATGGGCTGCTGGTCTAGGTTCGTGTCGCGAATTGATATTTGGATTGCATCTGACTGTTCTCCCGGTTTGAGGTGCAGAAGCCTGATCTGACGCGCAATTCCCAGCGGCGAATAGCGATACTGATTGGGTGAAGACATCGTGAATCAAATTTTGATATACTAGTAATTACATCAATTTGGCGAATATCGTCGAACAGTAGTTATGTAGTCGTTGATGTGATGTGAGATAGATACGCGCTGGGATGAAGTGAGTAAGGCCTGTGTTTAGCGATTGAATGGGGCTTTGCAGCCTGAAACAGAGACCTTCTACAGACTACTAAGCCATCTCGCTTGCTACTCGGCGGCAGAATCCAAGTCTTTTGTAATAATGTGGAACTCAACAACAGACCCGTCCTCCTGATAGACGAAAGTTTGCGAGCCTCTTATCCCTGAGAAGGGGGTTCCAGTTTGACTCCGATGTCTCGCGAGGAGGCACCCAGCTACAGTGTGGATCGGTATTTGGGCTACAGCAGGTAGCGCTTCTCAATTTCCAGCGGCAAAGAAGCTTGTGGAACATTGAACAAAATCTACTGTTCTCGAGCCTCATCTCAACTTATTACCGAAATCGAATTGTTAGGGCGACAACTTGGAAGATTTGCGGAGGCGTTTTCACCAAAGACATATGCTGAGACGGCAAGTCTTTACAGTCATGACATATTTTACTCTGCAAAACGACTACCTGCCGCCTATGAACTAGACCTCGTGGGTTGAACTGCAGCCAAATTCGGACATTGCGGACATTGGAGTAAGATTAAGTATTGTAGAAGAAATCATGGTTAATACGAAACGACTTTGATAAATCGTGACATACCAAACTCGAATAAACATTTCAGGATTTCAAGCCAGAGACAATCTCGTTCGTAGTCCAAAGTCAACTTTTCTGAGACTGCAGATTCAAGCCTGGGACAACTTTGATTCCTAATTTCTCACATGCCTCCTCATTCACCTCACCCTTAACATCTCCATTGCAAAACATAGACGCGTGCTGTTCCTGATAGCAGCGCCAAACCATTTTCTCAAAATAGTCTTCCGTCTTCCAAAACTTGTCAGGTTTGGCTTCTAGGCCGTATCCCTGCCTCGCCATTCTCCTTTCCTTCGCAACATCATGACTAAGTCTAAAGAAGAGCATCAAGTCAAGCTTAGCCCGGATCTCCGGATCATGAAACAGCAGGATATCCATCCAGAACTACTAGCTTAGTCGGCGAAAGATCAATCATAGACCCCTCAACCTTAGACTCTAGACGCTGAACAAATCTTCCCGGCAGACTTTCCAGTGCCTTTTCCTTTTGGCCAGGAAACACTTCAACCTGCCAGCTCCTGAAATCCTCTGGCGGAATTCCACCATGTGACTTCAGGACCTGAGCCATATGTTCAAAATCAACAGCATCAGGTCCGTCGCAATGAAAGGTAGCCGTTCAAGGTTGGGATCTGGTCAAATCTTTTTCAGAAATCGTCGGCGTGGAGAATGTACGTGACGTTGGGAAAGATGCGCTGAGGTAGGCTAGGGTTGTTTTCCCGGAGGATGAGGGGCCGGAAAGGCCGATGATTTTGACTATCATAGTCGATGAGGACCTTCAGGATTCAGGATCGAGAATGGCTCGTGGTTTTTGTTGATATAGATGAATGAAGGTGGTTTTGATAGAGTTGTGGCAAATCTACAGCCCTAAAGCTCGTCACCCAGGCGCGTTTGCGTGTCAACCAACCCATCCCGCTCCAGTCTTCATTCACCACAGGTCGTCCGGATTGACCAGTTCGATGTTCTTGTCGAACCAAATCTCCTCACCTATTTTAGTACCGTGAGAAAGCTACCTACAATATGTGTTGACATGAAGATACTCACGAGCTCGCCTCACCTCCTGCCTGGACCTCCGAAACGAGCTCCATGTCGTTCGGATCAGCTGCCAAAGACACCCTGCCATATTTTTCAATCGGACATCAACTCCTTGCTCTATACAGAATTGGAGCAACACATCTGCGCATCGAGATTCAACCTCATTCAGGTGAAAACTGGTCATAAAGATCAATCATCGCCTCCTGGCAGAGTTTTAAACCCAAATCGCGAACCAAGGGTCGGGTCATCACTCAATTCTTTGAGAAAGCCTCAATGGTTGGTTGGTGCCATGCTCAGCCCCCCATCCCGCAGTAGGCAGAACACTGGTGATTGTACGTAGCTACTGTCAGTCTCCAACAACTCTATCGCGATGCGTTTTCAACTTGACCTTCAATAATAGTCACTAACACATTTAACAATTGTCATAAATTAATTGCAGACCTTCAACGCATGTCTCCAAGTCTCTGTGAAACCACTTTCTCGGAATAAAAACAGAGAACTTGGCGCTCCTCCACTCTCGAAAAAGGAAAATCGCTCTCAACTCCTGTGTCACTTCACGCCCCAGAATTGACAAGGGCAAATCCACGCTTCAAAACTATATAATCAACCCTCTCCCACCACCTTCTTTCAACCTGATTTTGGACGATTCACGACTTTTCGGCCAGTCTTCGCCCTGGTATTGACGCACCTCAGCCGCCTTTTCGACATCCAGCCTCGTCTACGAGCAGATTCCCACACCTTTTCGTCGCCCTTAATCGCCCTGAAATCCGGAACATGGCTTCGCATCAGCCCCATTGGATGGCCGATTTTCAAGACTACACATGGCAGGATCTCAATCCAAACCCAGTCACCGAAAACCCAGCCAATATCGCAGCCTCGATCCAGTGAGATTTTTTTTTTGAACACAAAAAGCTAACGCCCTTTTTTTTTTTCATAAAGGAACTTCCCTGTAAGCTTCGACAGTGCTCCCTGTGGCAGCGAATGGGATATTGCGTGGCAGGGTGAACTTGGCAACCTTGCATATACGTCTTTCATGGATGACCAACTCCAGCCCCAATTTACAAATGTCGCTCTGCCAAATAATGACGATACTTGGGCATACAATGATACCCAGATAGCTGATAGGAATATTTTCGACGATTCCTGCTTCAAGGACAATTTACAATCCCATGGGCGTCCGGCCGCTTCCACCCAATGCGGAGCCATGGTTGGACCTCTCATGCCATTGGCCACGACTACAAAGCCTACTTCGAACCCTGGCAGCTCTCTTGTCATTGAACGCCCACTTACTTCTTTGAATAACTCATTCAAGACGTCGCTGTCCAATTTTAACGACTTATTGATTGTAGGATCAGTACGCAATTCCTTTCGCTGCCCGTGGCCGAAGTGTAGCTTGAAAGATAGATTTAACAGCAGGAGCGCTCTTCGGGACCATTTGGAAGACGTACATGTTCAAATTGTATTAGATTCCTGGCCGGGCTGCAAATGGCCTGACTGCAAGTCCAATGGGGGCTTCAAGACAGCCAAACTGCTTGCAGAACATGTTGAAAACATACACACCAATCCGTTGGTTTGTTCTGAGCGGGAGTGTTCCCACCAGAATCCCTTTGGCAAACAGGGGGATTTGGACCGCCACATAAAATCGAAACATCGTGAAGGAGGTTATCAGTGTTCCTTTCAATCCTGCGTCAAGTATATTAACAACTTCGCTCGCAAGGACAAATTGAAAGAACATATGCGGAACTGGCACGGGTCTTTCGAATGCACCTGGGGCAGCTGTGCTCGCGGCTCTGGAAACGGGTTCAGGACGGCAGAACGACTCTTCACCCACATTCGAACCACGCACAAGAACGCGATTGACGAGAATTGTCCGTTCAAACATTGCGAATCAAGCAATGCTCTTCCGTCTCATGAGAAAGGCTTGCTAGAGGAACACATTGGGACCATTCATGGTGACTACGAATGCAAACTTGGCATATGCGGCCGAGGCCACTCATCAGGGTTTACTCCATACACCTTGAAGAAGCACCTCGTCAAAGACCACGAGATTAGCTATGCACAAGCTGTCACAGTAGTTGATGCACTTGAAAAGGCTGGAGAACGTGCTCTGAAAGATGCCCAGTTGGTGAGGTTGGGCTGGACTAGGAGAGATCGGGACATTGGACTTGGTTCCGGGGGAAAGGTCTTCTTTGACTGCCTTTCATGTGGGTTGTCACTTTGAGAAGATGACAGCCCACCCTCAAAGCTTCCCTGATGAATCCGCATCTTTCCTTCTAGCTTCTGATATTTCTTCAAATACTGCATCTTATGTTCCTGGTCCTATTTCATGTCATGCTCTCCCTGAGTTACTCGCTCATACTTGTTCACCACTCACTACGGATTAACTTATTCCATACCAGCGAAAATACTCAAACTTTTGGGGTTGATTTTTTACCCGTTCTCATTTCATTGGTAGATCAAATATATCTTATGCAGAAACGCCTTCTTTCTAAACGATTTAGGGTTATCTGTTGCACTTTACTTCGTGTGACTCTCGCTTTAACTGCTCTGTCTAGGGGTCTAAACTTCATTTTGAAGGAATGCAAGAAAATCCCTCACGTAGTACATTGTCTATTTCTGAGAGTCTCCCAGATCACGAATGCCGAAGAAAATTGCACATAACCATCCACCTTGCGCCTTCCCATGCCAATTCACGGGGGCCAATAACATGTTCTGCCAAACAAGGCTCAAATTTCCTACATCGAGTACCCATCCCACCAGATCCTTCGTTGACACTGTCAACTTTGTTCTCAGGCATTGCAATCCACCGGGTTATCATTGACTCAGCTAACCTGAAGAGTCAGCTGGAGATCTTAAAATTCATATGGAGGTTAGTCTAATCACCGGGGACCCGTTTTGGCTCTCTTTAATCTTCCTTGCTAGAAGTTGACACTTTCAGGGATTGGCGCAATCCATGTTGTGTTTGATTGACATGATCAACCTTGGCTTTTGTCCCCATTCCTCTCGTATTAAACAGAGAACGATTAGAGGGTAGCTACTTGATGGCTTGGTTCATTTTAAACCTCATGCGAGGGATTTTGTGCGGCTTATCTATTACAACTATTCGGAGAGCGCACAAGGGAATTATCGGCTCGAAGGAGTAGCACATTCATGAATCTGCAATTAATTATTTCTCATCCATTTTGCATTGCGTTTTGCAAAAAATCGTAAGTAGAAATTTCGATTTGAGAGACTGCTATGACAATGAGGGAGCTCAGCTGAAAGGGGCGACGATGTACACAGACTAGTCTCACCAATAAGCGTGGAGGGTCGAAGAATACTTCCATATCCATTAAGGACCCAAGAAAGCGTACAGGTATCAAATGTTTTGGTAGGGGAGCCGAATCTTCACTAGACCGACCTTTGACATAGTATCCAATTTCAGAGGGGACTTTACAAGCACCAAGATCTTTATGGCCTGGGATCCATCACCACATAGTCGACCGGCAACGCTATATCCTACCTCACCAAGTATCGAGGAAGAATTTTTTGACTGCCCATCATCTAGTCAAAAATCAATGACAGGCCACGATGAAGAGGCCCTGACATCATACCTGATCTTTGAGTCTATAGTTGAAGAAGAGGTAAATATCGAGGCGAGTGATTGGAGAGGGAATGACTCTCCACAAGTGCCTCTTTGAATTCAGGATGGAACATCCCGCGAATGGGAAACTAGTCTTGCAACGTCGGTTGAAATCATCCGGGCCAGACATATTGAAGAGGAAGAGAGGCGAGCTGCAGCTTCACGAATAGAAAGGTCACTTGCTCGAGGGGGAAGAGCAGCCATGAAGTCTTGACTTCAAGTGAGTCATTGGCTATCGACTTAAGCCGTGTAAAAAGTAGGTTATGTTTTCATGGATTGGAATTGTCATTGTCACATATTATTGGAAGTACCTCTCTTACTGGTTCAATCACCTAAGGTAGTCATTAGCTTTTACATAGACTTGAAAGTCTAGTAAGGGAAAGAGATATAGCGAGAGCGATGGCCTCAGCTGTATTTGGCTTTGATAAAACCTTTTCGACGACGATTCTAGGGCTCGACGGTTACTAGGACAATGATATCCTTTGGGAAAGATTCGATGGTTGAGAGGGTGCCGCTCGAGCTGATTATTGTTGGCAAGGTCTGCCTGTGTTGAGAGAAATAGCTGGAGCTCGTAATAAGCGCAAGGCCAACGTCTGTTGAAAGTAGAACTAAAAAGAAGATATATCGCCAGCAATATCCTATATATTTGGATTAATAACATAATATTAAAGTGAATATTATTGCTTTCGTTGCACGATGTCACGTGGGTACGGCCACGAAAGTACTGTCTTTAGACCAATAAAAATACCACCTTTCACCCTACACAGTGTTTGTTGACACTTCGAAAGCCAGTCGCAAAAAGAGTAGTGGTCCCTGCGTTTTTCACTGCTCGAGTCAAGGAAGAGCTAGGGTCTAAAAGAGGCTAGTAGATCACAAGGCGGTGTTCACTTGGGAAGCCGCCGACTTCAGCTTGTGTAACAAAATCTCTATCCGCGACCACTTTTTTTCCAGCGTCATAGATACTACCAGCCAGAATATCCTCTATAACTTCAAAGGAAGTTTGCTTGAGAAAGTAAGCAAGTATTTCCAGCCGCGAAAAACGATGTCAAGAATGACATGGGACTTAGGCAAGTAGCGGTCAAAACAGACGCAAAAATCACTTTTATTGGTCCTATACCTCCCACCTCCCCAACTCTCGAGCTACGAACCCCATTTAAACATTCATATGCACCCAGCTTCCTATATTATCAGAGAGCCCATCAATTTAGCATTTCTCCTCAAAGTTCAAGCTCCTTGTCCTCCTGAGGCACTTCCCTGACCATTTGCTAAGCTGGAGTTGGACAGAAGCGTCACTAGAACGGCAGAGTATCTGTGGAAGATTAGAGTCAATACATAATAGCAAATGGGTGCAAGAGCTGCTCACGCAATGATGATGAGGAAGACATCGTGAGGGGCTACGTCGACCACGGTGCACATGACCGCCAAATGGATAAGAACGAAACATCCCACGATAGCCACCATCATTCCCGGACTTAAGCCACCTAGGAATAGAGCGAAGACGGGTGGCAGCATGGCTGTTATTCCTAGTAATGCAGTGATCATTATTTCAAAAGCCCGGATGCGGGCCGGCGAGAGGTGGACAACGCGGCTATCCTTTGCCACATCGGCCTCAATTTGACTACCGAAGAGACGCTGTACAGAATATCAGTGGGCTGGCGAGAGAGTATGTGGAATTAACACGGGTGTCAAGTCGACACTTACATTCAATATCGACTCGGGGCGCCGAGCAAGACAGGACACTATAAAGTCATGAAATCGACTGTTTTGGTTGCCTGTCCCTGAGGTCTTTTTGATTGTCATTAAGTCGTCGCGCCGGAAGAGAAAGTCCTGCTCATCCTCGTATATAGATCCTCTGGTGATAAGATATTCAAGAATACTTCGATAATGGCGAGGTTGTGCCTTGTCAAAGGCTTTGATCTCCGCATACTTGAGATAAAAGTCATCTGCTCCAATTAAGTTTCCTTTTATATGCCGGGCAGGGTCCGCATGGATTCCACTCACAGTATTCCCCAAGTTTGACTTCAATCTTCTGCAACAATACATGCTGCTTTGGGTCCAATCCCTCCCAGTATTTGGCGCTAAAGAGTCTCCATTGTTTATCTGTCTTATCTGCGAAGTATGCTTTGTCGGTTTCACGTAGTTCGGCGGTGAGTTCAGCTAGCTCAATCTCTTTGTTTATGAGGATTCGAGTAGCCTCAGGTCCAAATCGCCTGAACATGGAAAGGTCATCGTCGGAATCCTGGAGGGCCGCGAAACGCGGAATGCCTTTGACATGATCCTCAACTAGGTGAGAAGAGTTTATTAGCGATTGAAATAGTCATAGGTATCGAAGGAAAGCTCACGGTTGCTTGGCCTGACCCTCTCAAAACCTAGTCGGATAGCTTTAGGTTCTTTTATCTTGGATTGGGACTTTTGTCGCAAATCATCGAGCAGGTGAATAGGTACCGTCGAAGTCGATGACTTATCTGTCAATGGATTATCTCGAATTATTACCCGTTTGTCTTTTAATAGATGTGGTTGAGTATATCATAGGTACCTTGACTTTCCTCTCCATCTCCAGAGATAGGAGCCACTCCCTCTCCTGATTCGGTCGAGCTCTCCTTATCTTCATCATTGCTAGTTGTGATCGCGGGTCTAGTCCGTCGATTTCTAAGAAATATATCATCCATTCTTTGCTTATCAATCTGTAAATCTCGTTTAGCACGGCATCGATTGTTGATGTGAGCTTCCGGCGGTGGCGCTGGAAGTAGCATGCAAGGAATAGGGGCAGTCGCTGATCTTGCGAGCTTCAGCGGTCTCTCGGCCATGATTTCCATGGTTGCAGTGATGGCGGAAGTAGCCATTACAGACCTCGCCTTCAGTAAAGAAGACCATCACGACGACCGCCCAGCACACATCCTATACAGAAAGACTGATAATGAGGCTCAAGGTTGATGCCTGATCTGACCGTCTTCTGTATGGCAACTGCCCGATGTTGGTCGCGTAGGGGGCCACTGGTCACGAAGGGATCGCAAATAGGAGTGGTAGCAGCGACACACACCTTTGTCCTTCCCTTACAAACCAACCAATCACGCGATGAACAACTCAAGATCTGTATCTACAACACCGACTTTCTGCGAGGCTGGCAATCTGGGACTTCTGGTTGATTACAATGGCCGGCAAAATTACAGTTTACGTGTACGCGGTTGGGTTTGGTCGAGATTTTTTTTTTTCGCAGGCGATGAGCCGACTCTCGATTGCAGGGACTGTGTCCTATCTTATAGGGACTTGGAAGTACCTTTGTACTTCGTGTAGCACGCTACCTTAGAGGGCATTCTAGGCACGCCCCTCGTGGCATATCACATATTTCTCGACAAATCAAAATGGCAATCAGATTGATCGGGATGCAAAGTTGGTTCGCTTGTGGAAACGACATGCCCCTTTACTTAAATATCTCCATGTTTTTTGTTCAAATTATGGTATTAACCTATATATAAAAACCCTTTTTGACTCCGGCATCGAAATCCCAACCCACGCTAGAGTACCGAAATCAACCAGCCCCAAAGAATTCAATCCTCTCATGACTCGACGCACAAGCCAGAATGTGAGACCACCGAGGTACATCGCCATAGCATAGCCCTAGACAGTATCTGGATCATGTATCGTAAACTCCTTGCATTTGACAAACCCCTCACCCAACTACCCCTCCCCCACTCACGCCCCACCACATTGTCTTGACGGTTCCACGTGCTGTACGCCTTATGCTTGCTAATCACTTGCGATGCGTATCCAACCCGTCTATTAAGAATGCCAGTCACCTGGTAAGTCTGACCCATTCTCACTTTTTCGGCTTCGGCTGGGGTGGCCTTGGAACTGGGGGATACTGAGAAACACAATCAGACAGGGAACAACATAATTCAAGGGCAGAGGCGGCATACCACAATCTCGGTGCTTGAGCCTTCGCTCACGTAGGTAATGCAAACGCTGAGCTCGGGGGCCTTGTGCTCACCGCGCGATGGAGAAATGGGCTGCGAGGCAAGGAAGGCGAGAGACGGGCCCTCGTTGAGCTCCTTCTGGTGTTTTTTGACGGCTTGATGGCCCATCTTGTCCGTTCGTACTGCTCTGCTGTTTATGCTTCGGTTTTGAGTGTTATAGGAGTTCGATCAAGATTCCTGCGGATTCTTAGGTCAAATTTTGTCGATTTTTCTCCTATGAAGACGTTGGGTTGTTGTGCGGGAAACAAGCGAGCTCGAAGCCACGGACATATCAATGAACACCTTTCGAGAGTGGGGTATTCAATTACCCCCTAGAAGCAGTAGAGAATAGCTTGTCGAGTATACAATACAAGAATCGCAAGCACCCTGAGTCTGAAATCGATCCCCGTAGCAATATTGGCAGGTATTTTCGCAATGCGGAATTTGGTGGGAGTATCCTAGAGCAAGAGAGATATGAAAAAATGTCTGCCTCAGGACGAACAAGAGCCCAAACGGGAACAAATTCATGGAATATACGACTGGATATTGCCGTCAGTTGTCCAGGGGACTTTGGTCCACATATGAGGTCGGTGGGGTCCCAGTATGATCTTTGGATCACTGTAAGGAGTGCTAGAGCACCATAGAACGTTGGCTGAGGGGCAGATACGCAGATATGGGATTTACCGTCCCATAAACATGATCATGCATCTTCTCTCGTAGTGTATTCCTCACCATTCGGTCGAGTTTTGCTATGACACGTGATGCCCTCATGCCTTGGCCTTTAGGGCTAAACAAATCCCGCCAGCCCCTTTGTGGCTCAACAGTTGAGGCAGGGCTGGCAGATAGCTGGCGATGAAGATCGCTCAGACAATGTTGAGGAGCTCGAAGAGGACAAGTGCGTTTCTAATATTATCGATGCGCCCGATTGCAATGGAGAATTCTCAAGGAATATGCAGCCACCGCTTTTCTCTGGCGGAAATCATCGGCAACGTCAAACTTTGACCGTTGTTGCAAACCGTGGCGTCAAGGATCCTGCTTGCAGGCGAGGAGAATTTGGTCATCGGAAATCATTCTCTGCTCTTCCACGGAGTCAGTATTTATTTGAATCCTCTTCTCCCAATTTATAAAATCCATCGTAAAATCAAGGTTGAGGAATCGAGTTCGAGAACTTACAGTTTATAGATGCATCTCACAGTTGAGATGGCATGTTGAGATCCCTCCCGTTTGCAGCCTGCACCTTCCCCCATTGGTATCAGAGCTGATACCGGGATGTTGGTTCCTGGTATTCTTCAGTCTTCGATGAATCAGATTCTTTCTGTCTTGGCATATTCTCCTTCGTACTATGTGCAATATTTCTATTGTCGATCATCTTCTCAGCGTTCATTAGCTATTAAGAAGGCTACACTTCAGGGTAGCTTGCCCGCAACATGGGTTGAATTCAACTCAAAGCAGGGACGATTAAGCAAGAGATCGCAAAATATGCAATCATCCTTCCGATCATTTTCAAATCATTGGGGAAGCTCATAGGGACCAAGGCACGGGCGCAGGCATATTTCGCCGCGGCCGGTGCTCCACCCGCTAAAAGGCCCTGCCCTGTACTCGCAGGGAGCGCTATAAATGGTTCCGTCTACAATAAAGGGGTCTTCTCCAAACAGAACAATACCACCACGCAACTCAAAAAGTTATATGCAATTATTCTATTGTCGCATTTGACTTGCATAATATACCTTTCTTCCTTGAGTATTGTACGGCTTTTCATTGTGAAGTTTTTTTAAAAAAGAAAAAGAAAAGAAAAAGGACCCGTGTTTGGCGCTGACGCTAGTTGGCAAATCCTCCCCTTTCATCTTCCCTTCCTAATGTATGTGAATGAAAGGAATCTCTCACAAGAGAGTACTGGCGAAAGCAAGCAGAGCAGTAAACGAATCTATCGAAATTTCATACATGCATGTGACCACAGCCTGTTCTTTCACCTTGCAGAACGATAACACATCGCTGTTCGTTGTCAGGACTTTGGCTAGGAATCCAAGGTGGGGTGTGCATCCGTCTCATGCAGCATGCATGGGAACATCACCATGTCCGCCATAAATTCGTAACCGCGGACAAAACATGACAGTACAGGATGCGAAGCAACAAAAACAGAGAGAAGTGCTCAGGCTCAAAACCAGCGAGATCACGAGTTAAATAAAAACTCAGAGCTTAAGAGAAGGGGGCGAGGGCCGTGCCCTCAGCGCAGATGTTATCTACGAGCAGTGGCCCCCATAGATGATTTATCGCTTGGCCACTTAGCCTCCTAGCCATACGAGTGTGGGCGCGCGACTCTGCTGTGCCCAGGTCATAGGTAGCAATGAAATGTATTGCACCGAAGGAGACCCTCGATATTTATAGCTAGGGCAATTTGGACAAATTCCAATTTTGTAGCTTCACACCACTTTAGAATGGCATGGGTTGTATGCTTGCGAGTAATCTTCATAGGCCGCATTAGCTGGCCAAGCCACAATCCTTGGTCTCGGCTACCACATATGATTCGAGGTGTTCCCAATGCTTCTTGTTTCCAGGAGTGCGCACGGAGAGAACACCAGATGGTTATCCTAGCTACGCATTAGCCCGAATATCGTCGCGGACATCATCAATCGAGAGTTCAACTTGGGATTACCTGGTCTTTGAAACAATGCACGGTTGTCGAGACCTTGAACAACAAAGTCGTTTTCGATGCTTCCAGCAAATGGCAATCCTGCATTTTTCATAGAAGCTCTTCATCGAAACCTAGGCCATTATGCTTTAGTGATGCATTATCACCAAAGAAATCCTCATCTAGCACGATATGCTAGGAGTCTCGGGATTCATGACATCCGAAGATCCCAGATTCCGGAGAACAGTCCTCTTTCTACCTTTTGAAAGAACCTCTCCCGCCCACAAGATAATTGAAGGCCCCTCATCGTGCGCTGAAATTTAGTTTCAGTTGAAATCTCAGCTAATGCTGTCTACACAACAGATTAAACGGTCGTGAAAGTATTGTCTACCGGCCCGAAGGCAGAACGATCTTCGATCTTCCTCCTTTCAGAAGGCGATGCACCACCGAAGCTTCAACAGACATTCTCAAATACACTCTTGGTCCTCCAGAGTGATCAGCCAGCTCAGGCGATACAAAGAAGTCTATTTAGCGGCGTGTGGTCTCGAAGAATGGCCGTCTCAGTCCGGGATTGAGGACAGTCAATCTCGGACAATTTGCCAATGCGCGTCGCCGGCAACTCGCTCAAAAACCTCTTGCGCGTTATACAAGCAATAAGAAATAGCTGAGAGTAGATATCCGTGGTGCAGAAAGCCAGAAGGTTCTCGTGGTCTGACCTGAAAGGCCACGGTGCATTTAGCCCCCTTGAGCAGATGCGGCTGGTAGTTTTCCGTGGTGGACGTAGATAGATATTTGGTTTGAATCCAGATAGAAAGGCCATTATGCGCCATACTTAAAGGAATTTGTCGAAGAAGCTTGTGCCTTTCCGTTTCTTTTGTATCCTTCCAGATCAAGAATCCAGGTTCTGAGAAGCCTCCTTCTCCCAACGCCCTCCCAAAGTTTCGCAAGAAACTTCAATTCTCCCCAGAGAAAACCCAACTTTGACACTGCCGGTCTCAAATATCCTGATTTTAAGTAGTCGCGCATGGGATTCACCCACTCTAGCCATCGAAGGAACGTAAATGCGTCATCGCTTCGAGTTACGATCTAAGCCCCAAGTGTAAGATACGTGCAACAAAACGCTAGATTTCGTTTGGATCGTATCTGGAAAGTAGAGATGTCAGCTTCTGATGACCATCATAGTTATGTGACATAGATTTGTGAAGTAAAATCGTAAATCTGTGCTGTATTCTGCTACTCGAGCAGCATTTGACACAGTAGCCGGACCCGACATCGAAGTGTGCGGGAATGGGGAATAGGGCAATGAGTACCTACGTGATTTTCCAAGTGCTCTAAACTCTAACGGCAGGTATGTGTATGCAAATCTGCTTCGTCTAGGTCGATTCGAGGGCAGGCTGCTCTTATCTCTGGGGCCACTGGTCGGAAGGAATCGCAGATGTTGTCTCGAGTGTGTCTAAGGGCCTGCTCGAATTGCCGTGAATTTTGACAACTCGGTTTCAGGGGTGAGAGGGTATGAAGTAAAGGCGAAAGAACTGCGCCCGGAAGACAAATAAATAGACTAAAGCATTATCAGGCATCAATAAAGAACCAGCAGACGATCGACTTGTATCTACTTTAGAACTGGGGCTGTGGCACCCATCGCTATTTTAAACAATGCAAATACTGACTGAGTTTGCATCATTCAAGCGAGCAGTGGCGAATAGCCAACTAGCAGCAAGACATTTTAAATCCCCGCTACGAGCATCTACTCAAGTCATCCATGAAACTTTTGGAAATGTATTACGTGCCGCCCCCACCCAAAGTCTTACGGTCGAGCAAATTATACTCGTGGTCTGGCTGATGAGCGTAGCCGGAGACCTCGTATTATGTTGAGAACCTCCAATCCTACCTCTACGGATCTGAAGAGCCCACTTTGCAATGAAACCTAGCCTTGGTTGAAATTTCAGCTGATGTTATCTCTTTAACAGATCCAATAATCGTAGGCGCTTCCTGGGCAGACGGCCTCGATCCATTTCCCATTCCAACCTTGAGTCTTCAACAGACATCGGCAAAGATGATGGCTCTCCCATCGAGGCCCTCCAACCTTGACTATACATAGATTTATATCTGTCTGATATCAGGAGGCAAAAGGGTTCTTGTTGAGGACTTCAGTAGGATCAGGTCGAACAACTTTCCAGTACGCATGGTTGTCAATTGGTTTGATAGATCTTTGGAAACATTACAAGCAAAAATGATACTTGGCAATAGGGTAGATGATGTGGAATCTCAGAGGATCTCTACGATGTGGTTGGAATGTCTTTTATGTGTATTTTATGTGTCATCATCTTCCTCAACAAACCATAGGCCGTTTTGCAGCGTGGATGAAGATAGTTGCCCAACCTTGGTCTTATACATCTTGAAAGGCCACTGTTTTGCAATTTCAAACGGGATCACAATCATTTGCTGTCCTCTGTCCGTTCCCAAAGGGCCTTCCAATTTATCTGAGTCGCTTTGTCCTACAACACATCCCAGAGCGTATTGTAACAATCCATTGACCCCATAGATAACTAGATCTTGAAACTCAAACTCATTCAAGTGTTTGTGTATGGGATTCCCCCTCTTTGACCATTGTCAGGTTGTAGATGTGCCATAAATTCGAAGTGCTAGGCAAATGCCAGTACAAAAACAGGTGTACTGGACTCTCGAACTCGACTTTTCATTTCTGGAGAGAGAACAAGTCAGCTTTTACCGATAACTAGATATCTTTGTTTGTACCTTCTTGCAGAGACGATAAGAAAGCTGCGGTCGTTGGTTTCAAAGTGGCAGATCTAGGGTGACGACTAGATGATGTCCAAGTAGCTTTTTATTCATTAGTATTCAGGGGAGGAATTGGTCTGGGCACGCGAAAAAACAAAATGTAGGAGAATCTAGCCCTTCGGCAATATATACAAGCACTTTCCTACCATAACCCCATATCCATCACGATAATAGACCCTTAGAAGGCTAGAAGATTATACACTGTTCGTACTCGAATAAAACCCCCCTGACTACTGGCATTTGGGGATGAAGTCCACCAGCTCTAGTTTGGCTTCTTAAGTCGCTCAAACGAGCACAAGCCTCGCTGAAGATAAAGAAAACATATTTACAAAGAAAGGATTTTAAAATGCCACAAAGTAAATCGAATCAAGGTCAATGTGACGACTACTAGTATGCCCCCTCTTCACCAGCTGCATCCTTGCTAACATCATGACACCATAGGGCCTGTGAACTAATTCTGGTCTTTTGCATAAGACCTCATTGATTCGACAACAACTAATACTTTCCAATCAATATTCCGGCCAAGAAACTCTTGATAACGTGTACTTGAGTCACATGCCTAGCCGCATTGATGCCCAAAGCAATCACCTTGACGTGTTTTATTGAGATAGAGAATAATTGGAACAGCTAGGAATATCAAAACTGAGGTAGTGCTATCCACGCGCATTTCTCTTTTTAATTTCCCCCTCGAAATTCGGAGGCTGACTTAAAACAAAACAGCGAGTACTATCTAGTAACTAAAATATTGAGACCAGGATTTAACATTGGAATATAAAGTTTTCTTTTATCCATATCCATAGCATTTTATCAATCTCACGTCGGAAATAAATGGAGGCAAGAGCGAAAGATTTCAATATAAACTTTGTAACCATGTTACTAGCATTATTTGGTTGCATACAAAGGGGCTGCTCTGCTGAGAATATACATACACCTCACACCTTGTATCCTTATCCAATTTCTCTTTCGAAACCATTCAAAGCCCTTCTCTAGTCTATTATCTTAGATTTATGCACCAATTTTCACAGACTCAGCTTGTCAGGGTTGTGCTCCTCTGAAGTGGTTGAGTGGCACACAAGTCTGTCGCTTTAGGCTGAATGGGGAAATTGCCGGCTTTCCGTGAACGCCGCAACCAAACCCTTTCAATAATCTGCAGCAGCATGGCAAGAACCCTCCACCACTCAAGAAGCAGGAATGCAAGCTTGAGAGCAGTCACATTTGTTTCCTTATCTTTTGCAAGGGTGCAGGTTACTTGCTTCTGTAGCGCCACGCCATTTATCATTGGGACTTCACTGCCCCCGTGGGGGATTCCTGTGGGGGATTCTCCCGGGGGCAACATTCTCTCGTCTTTGCTTATTTTGGAGGTTCGTGACGTTGCGGCAGAGAGATCTGTGAATATGACAATCGAGAGAGGTTAAGTAAGGCTGAAGCGTATTGTTTTTGGTTAATTTGGAACTTGCCGAACTATTTTTCCTGTTCTTATATTTCCTTGTTAAAATTATGGCAGTCATTGAATTTGTGTGCTGGTGCTGCTTTTCGTAAAAGGCGCATCCCAAGAAGGCGCAGAAAGTAGCACAAGCGAACGAGAAGGGCCGCGCGCCATGTACTGTAGTTCATATACCAGACGTATATATTGGGCTTGTTAAATTAAGTTATTGAACTCCAGCTAAAAGTTGCAACAAAAGTATTTTAGATCCTATACTATCACGTGATATTATGTTTGAGGTAATTCTATACTTATCTACGCTGCTCTAACAACTGAAGGATATGAGTAACGGTGGATAAAACTGACTAGATACTAATGAATCTTCTGGCCCTTCACATTTGTATAGAACAAAACTAAGCTCTATGCAATACAAATGGAGCCAAACACTTTGATACTCTCTAATGCAAATCCTTCACAACCTTGAAAGCTCTTTGCATGGCGTGTGCGAGACTGAAAATGCCTCTTATACTTATCTTTTTTTATTTACCCCGAGTTTCCTTGTTCCTATCGCAATTCTCTAGAGAAAGCCTGTGCAAAACGTCTGGCTGGTTCTGACAACATGACTGGATGATATGAGGGCATTATTTGAACTACTACCCCATGCCAGTCCTGCAACTTCACCTGAAGTTTATTATAGCGCCAGAAAATGATCCTCTACTGTTCCTAGCAGCACGGGATGGAATTTCGAACTACCTCTAAGGAAAGGTTGGTTAAATACCATTATCACAATGCCATGCGGACTTCGCATAGTTTAGCTAAAGCGATATATCAAGGTCCAGAGACTCATATTGCATGATATTGAACACATTCAGGCCTGAAAATCATGGGCAGCTTCTGGTAAATAATCAAGGTTACAAGGGCATGCCCAGCTATGGATCAATTTAATCTAGCTCATTTTCCGATTCCAACAAAGTCAAAAAGGCACAATCACCGGTAACCCGAATAAATCTTCCTGCTTCTCTCATTTTTGGAATCTTCATCTACTGCTCAGTCCAACTTTCCAACTGTATTGCCGTCATCCACTTGCCCCATTTCGTTTCTCGGGAAAATGACAAATCAAATGTCTCCCCTCGCTATGCGACAACGCCTTATGAGAATAACGCCAAGGCATAATCCTTATCCGTAGCGGCCAGGTTGAAGTGACCATAACGAATCAAGCTGAACTCTTGTGGTGTGCCGCCGTTGAGACATGGAATTGGAACTCGGGGTGAGAGTGGTTGGCTTCAGCCACAGGCGCGCCCGATCCAGCCCATCATTTTCGGGCGCGTGTTGTTGCAGACCGCCGCGTATCATGACTTGTGAGTTTCTCCTTTCACAGCCTCCATTATCACAAACTCTGAAACGATCAAAATATTATGGCCTTGACTTCATCACTTTATCAACGCCACAATACAGCATGACCTCTACAGTTCTAAAACCCCTTTCAAAATATCTGCCCCCTTCTCTGCAAGCGCATAAACAGTACTCAAAATATTTCCCCTCGGTAAAAGCGGAATAATACTTGCATTACAAACTCTCACATTCGCTGTCCCATACACTTTCAAACACTCATCTACAACCCCACCTAGTTCCTGTCATCATTGCACATGTGCCCACTGGGTGATAATTAGTTGCTGCAAATTGACGCAAATATCCCTCTATGTCTTGCACTTCGTTCGCATGGCGGGGATATCCATTCGGTAGTGTATTGCCGCCTGATTTTAGATACGCAGACAACAGGGGCAATGTTAGTATTTGGCCTATTTGGATCATGTGGCGAGAAAGAAGTTCCGAATCCAAAGGATGCTGAAGGTAGTTGAATCTAATTTCAGGAGGAGTGCCGGGATTGGCGAATATAATGTGAGAACTACCACGGGAAAAGGGATATGAAAGCATAGCAAGGATGGTCATATAATTTCCTGGTGCGGGTTTAGAAGAGGAAGTGTATCGTTGTTTGCGGGTCATGAATACTGTCGCGGTAGCTTCTCCAGGATCGAGAATCATGCGTTGGATAATCTCGCATTGAGCCTTCAATCCTTTGCTTGTCGTCGAAGCCGTCTCCTGAAGGGCCCTGTTGACAAGAGTCGCTAGTTCCTGTTCTTCATCTTCTGAGTCGAGCATCTGCAATGGTAGGTAAGAAAAACTATATGCGGCGCCTTCCGCAAGGGGACCTTTGTTCTTAGCCTCGTATAGCCTCTTCGCGGCTTCTGCTACGGCTGAGTCACGCGCAGGAACATCTGTCGTCTTGATGTTATCATGCACTTCAACAGAGGGACCAAAATTTAGATGGTCTTGAAGGTTTTCTGCTCCACATATAAGCTGTAAGTATCATCAAGATACACAGAGTACATTCTTACCACCAACGCCCGGGATATCATGAAGGCACCCGATGCCCGCAGCAGCTAATCTTTCCCGCTGTCCGATGCCTGAAAGTTCCAATACTTTAGGTGAGCCGAATGTACCAGCACATACAATGACTTCTTGACGTGCGTGTGCAGTTACATCTCGGCTATTTTCTTGCTTGTGAAGAGCGAATGTTGCAACCAGCTTGCCATTCTGCTCATTCTCATTGAAATGGATTTTTTCCACAAGTACATTGCTTCTTACAAAAAGATTCCCCCGTTTTGTTGACGGCTCCAGAAAGGCTAATCCAGCGTGACTTCTTTCGCCCTTGGAAGAATCAATGGCATTAGTGGTCGTCGATCCTCCAATAAGGTCTCCGTCGACAGGATCCTTCAGGGAGTTCTATCCTAGATCTTGGATTGCAGCTACCCAAGCCTTCTGCAACACATGTGGAGTGACGTGAAGGGAGGCTTGAACCCCCACACGCCCATCTTCATCCCTCTGGCCTTGTTCTCCTTCGGAACCATTATTAACTGCATCTTCCCATCGGAAATTCCCAATTTGCAGCTGCCGCCTGACATCCTCACTAGGCTTCTGCAAAGTCTGAAACATTCTATAATACCTGCTGACTCCGTCCCAGTCCCAACTCACCTCCGCTTTCCTATTCCCATTCCACAATAGGCTATTCCACGCATCATGATAGCCTCTCGACGGATACACAAGTGCATGGGAATTGATCGCGCTCGAGCCACCCCACAACTTGCCCCTTGGCTGCTGAATCACTCTCCCATTTAAGCCTTCCTCAGGTGACGTCTGGAATTCCCAAACATAAGCAGGATTCCCAAGCAAGTTCCTCGAAAAACCTGGTGTCCGGACATTCGCATCCTGGTTGCGATTTTGACCTCGCTCGAGGACTAGTATTCGTAGAGATAGATTGGACGAGAGGCGGGCGGCGAGAAGATTTCCCGCTGTTCCTGCGCCTATGATTATGACGTCGAAGGTTTCGTTTAGATTTTGTGAATCCATGATGGAGAGACTAGAGTAATAAGAGGGTAGGAGGGCTTGGTCCACACGCCAGACTTAAGTGTAGAACATTACGTATAGGTAGGTACTCACTAGTGGAGCACGTGATATTTACGGCTGTGGAAATAATCCAGGTAGCTTCCAGATCTTTATTCCAGCTTAAAACTCAAATATTCTTTTTGCAGGATTTTCCATTTTCATTCATTTTCCGTTCTCCCGCGCGGGGTTAGGTTGCGGGCTTTTCCAAATTCCGAGGACTAGACAAACCCCCACCCTAGCCCCAAAGTTGATCGACATAAATGATGGAACTGTAATGTAATATTAACCATCTTCGCTAAATCTGCTTTCCCATCTTTTACGGATATAAGTCAATGTATCAACTCTCAGTAAATATTGGGTGAGACAAAATGTGGGACCTATTTTAACAAAAGTCGTTCCTAAAATATTCATCCTCACCTACCTAGTACTCAGCTCACTACCCCACCCCACATCATTTGGTCTTTTATTTCCCTTTAGCTTTTCATCCTTTATCCGATTGCAAATCGCGCGTCCTATTCCAATTCCCTGTAGGCAAATATGCTTCTCCTGTCTATCCAATCGAATTCAAAATGTTTAGTTGAAAAAGCAATGCAGCTGAAAGCGCTTCTCGAGTCTCGACTTCTCCCAAGCAACACAAAGATAAAAATACACTTGCGACTTCAAGAATAAGGGTTTATATGATATAGGTTTCCGAGTCGATAATCGGCCAGAGCAATAAACATGATGTCCTACTTCGTAGCTCTACAGTCTATACAACTATACTATTGGAACCCCGCGCTGGAAGCCCAAATGGTAATATTCTTATCACTTTTAAATCAGTACCCTTGATTCAACTCCTTCACGATGAATTAGCATCACATTTCTGGGGTGATCCAACAAAGTAGATTGAGTGTAGTTTTGAGCTATCGCCAACGGAGAACCTCTTTGACAGATAACCTTGCCACTTTGAACTGTTAACGCCGGGGGATACTCTTGATATAGAAGTTTGACGGATTAGTGGAACTATGTTGGAAAACCAGAATTTCAAATTAACAAGAATATTCCGAATAAAGGAACTGTAGTTGGCCCAAATATTAATGGGGTAGCATCAACAGTTGATGCCACATAGCTGCTTTGACATGCAGGTGAAATTTATCGAAAATTTCTGCTACAACTTTGAGAATGAAAGATTATCTATATAATGAAGTTGAATCTCTAATTTTTTACCACCAAGCTCCCACATAGGCTAAAAATGGAGTTCTACCAAGAGATATGTGGTCGCGACGAAGTTGCAGCCTAACCCCTAGCGCGATAGTACTCGTATGTATTCGATTAATTAAAATTTATCCCAAATATTCTGGGTTCCATAGTGTAGTGGTGAGCACATCAGATTCTGATTCTGAAGACCTGAGTTCGAGTCTCGGTGGGACCTTTCTTTTTGCCTTTTTCTCCCTCGCTTCTGCGCCTCCCCTTATTCCTATACCTAAGCGAAGCGGCTCCCTGCATAACCTCGCCATTTGTACGTATGTGAATAACTCATAAGTAACTACTGAATGTGCTTTAAGTCTTCCGGAAGTTCAGTGATTTGATTTATTAGTTAGATGCCGCCTTCTAAGATTGCTTTTATCGGTTTGAAACTTCGGAAACCTTCACGGTTTTATTGCATTCCATTTGCACATGTTACGTTGAATTTCATGAATAGAACGCTCATTGATTATGAACTCCTACAATACTAATAATAGTTTATTAGATGGAATTAAATAGCTGACTAGCGCTAAAGTTCCGGCGAAAAACTTGTTTAGTATCGAAAACTACCAAGTCCCCAATGCTGTGTTTCCAGTAACCCAAGTCCCAAGAACATTTGCAGGGAAACAGGGATTTACCCAACTACCCATTTCCTACAAGTCCCACACATCAGTAAAATGCAATAAAAAACGCCATGCAAAAGCAGAAGCCGTGAAAACCCACCCAAAACATGCAAAAGTATGCCGACCTTCCACCAATTAAATTCTGAAAAGCAAGATGAAAACCCGGTCTGCTTGTACAATAAATCTTCAAAAGCCAGTGTAAGCGTAACATTTACCCAACGAAGTTGGAAAACCGTTTCCATCAACGAGCAAGCCATCACCGAAGCCCGGATCAGCCCAGAACAAAGCATAACGGTAAATCCAAGGTTGTTTATCCATCCAAGGCATGACCGTACGCAAGAAAGTGCATTGTTGATCAGTGGTGCCACTACCATGGAACTATTTCACCGTCAGTCTTTCAACCAAAAAAATAAGAAAAAAAGAGGGAAGGGGAAGGGGAAAAGAGGGGGGGGGGATCACCTCAGTCAACCATATGTCCCGGCCACCACCAACCGAGTGAGCATTGCCGACATAATTGTAGAAGTACTGCAAATTATTGGCAGAATCATACCAGTGGATAGGCACGAAATCGATCTTACAATCGTGGCACAAGGAAAGGAATTGCGAGAGCCAGCTCATGCCATTTGGGCCGTTGGTGACGGCTGGTGCACCGAGGGAAGCGCGTTTAGCGTATGGCATCATGTAGGTGCGAAAGGCATTAGCGGCATCTTGAGGGGACATGCATGATTGTCCTAGACCACAAGCATCGGGCTCGTTGAAGGAGAGGAGATGACCGGAGCCACGAGAGATAGCATTGTTGGCGTTACTGAACCTGAGAAGAATGTCAACAGGCTTTTTAAGAGAGCTAGGGGGGAGGGGGAAGAGGATATACCAGCCTCCAGTGTGTTCAGTAGCGTCAGACCAGAGCATAGGGACGTATTCCATATAGTGAGGGAAATCGGGGTGCATGTAACTATCCCAATCATATGCCCAATTGACTTGTGAACCCGCACCGTTCCAGTTCTGGATGTGTTGGGGAGGATTGTTGTACGGGAGACCACGCTTGGGCCATTGAGCAGAGACGAAGACGAAGAGAAATGCCAATGTGGTGATGATGATGTTGAGATTGAACATCTTGAGTCCTTGACTTGGATTGGTACCTGGGAGAGAGTTAGAAGTCATGAGGTCAATTGGGATGGTAAGCACCTACCCTAAAGTTAACGGGAGAACCTTCAAAGAAGCCAAGCAGATAAAAGGTCCCGATTAAGAACTAGAAGACTGTTGGGGCCGACCTGAGTAATGGAAGGTGATTTACTCTACGTGCATAAACCTTGGGTGCGAGTTATTGTGGATTCAAGTGGTAGAGACTAAGACTATCTTACTTGAGGCTTTGGAAGGTTTCTGTGGCGTTTTTTCTTTAAAGGAGCCTGAGAAAGTCTTTGTGATTGTGGCGTTCTGAATACCCAGGTCTAGAGTGAGTGGAGTCTTTGTGACAGAGGGCTCTTTGAATGAATCTACTTCTGTGATTGGATAATTGGGTCGCATCATCAGTCGTTCTGGATTGTTTTTTGTGGAGAAGAGGAGGTGGGGGGAGAGAGGAAGAGATGATCATTATATGTATTTTGGGCGCCTTTTGGAAATGGGTCGGTGAATCGAATGGCCTTACAATTGATGCGCATGAATCATTGAAAATGAGTGGATTAGCGTCAGTCAAATTGGAAGCGAACTGTGAAAATTGAGAGGAAAGTGTTAAGTAAAAGTGGAGACGAATTGTTAATGTTCAGACCTGACCAAACTTGGTAGTAAGGAGGTAGAACTCAAAGTCAGAATCAATGAACATTCCCGAAAATGTATTCATTCAGACATATAAGCTGCCCTACTTTTTTTTTTTTAAAAAAAAATAAAAAAATAAAAAAAGTTTCTGAAAAGTCTCTATAGAAACCGAAGGACTTCTACCTAGTTGATAGCAATTTGGTCCATCTCAGATTGCTTGCATGGCATTGCAATCACTCCATTTGCACCTCGCTACACCATAAGAACGAAATTTCACAACAAAATTCAACATCGAAAATCAGATTCTAAAATTCCTGTTCTTATACAATAATGTCCATATCTATATTAATAATTCACTCGCAGTTTCTAGATTTGTGACATCACATTTGCAAAATATGGTAGGAATACGAGAACATTGGATGAATTGTAGCTACATGAGCATATTTAGCACTCGAAGCTTGCTTGAAATCCCATGATTATCCATGTGACCGTTGATATAATTCGCAGGTATGGTATTCATACTGTGTCCTTTTGCGAAGAAAGTTCAAAAAGGGGGGGCTAGCGCAACTGCATAAATGGTCTCTTTGGAATGCTGCAAATCATCCCCGCCAAAGAATGACGCCAGTGGAAAATCTGTTGACAAGGGTCGAGTATCTTCACAAACTCGCTCGGGACGAGGCAACGTCTCAATGTTGTGGTTCTTACATACGTGCGGGTGGTAGAGGACATAATTGCATATCTGTGGAGCTGAGGAGCGGGATTTCACTGCCAAGATGAAGTTTGCGAAAGAACTCGAGCGCGACCACGTACCAGGTAGGACAGTCACACCCATTGCGACTCGTAAGGAACTGACTAGCATGTAGAATGGCGAGCGAAGTATCTCAATTATAAGCAGGGCAAGAAGAAGGTCAAAGCGGTCAGAGGAGCCGTGACAAGAGCAAATGCAACGCCTCGAATTCCTGATCGCCCCAACCTTCGACCGCATCACAGCACATATGGAGCGACGTCCCCTTTCACTCCACGAGCCAGGCCACGCTCAACACTGGGGCAGGCAGATGGGCCAGGCGAAGATCCAGTCGACCCTTTGCGTGAATCTCCTGCCCCATTTGGGATCAATTCCCAATCGGGCGAATCTCGACCAGAGTCAGAAGAATCGTCGGGCGACCACAATAAGAAGTTGAAAAAGACCCCTCCAATGGCAATACCGAAGCATAAGCAATCACCCGAACCTGCAGGACCTGCCATGCTATATGGAAGTTTTGTGCCAACTCCGCCAACCAAAGCAAGACCATTCGAGCTTCCTGACCCAGCCGTTTCCCCCCAGACGCCGATCGGTGACTCTCATAGCTCTCCTACAGTGTCGCGGCCTACGCATCTCTCACGAAGCGCTTCGATAAGTGTCCCTCAGAATACATACGAAGAGGATAGCACAAATGTTCCACGCCACCGGTCTACTTTTGCCTCGTTGCGGACTCATTTACCGAAAAGCCAGGGCGGACGACCATATTTGCGGCGAATGTTTTCTGTGGGCACACCACTATCAGAATATGATTCCTCTCGATTACAAATGACCACATTCGCTGTGGATCAAGTAAAGGTGAAGCAAAAGGAGTTCATGGATTGGATGGAACAGGAATTTGACAAGGTTGAGAGTTTCTATAAACTAAAAGAGGACGAAGCTGGGGATCGGCTGAAGGTCCTGCGAGAACAACTGCACGAAATGCGCAATCGACGAATAGAGGAAGTCGCAGAAGCTCAGCACGCGAAAGAAGTTCGAAAAGAGGACGAACGTGCAGTATTTGACTTTAGAGCTGCTCGTGCTTATGCTCAATCAAAGAAGGATGACGACGCCAGTCGTCCCAATTCTCGTGACCACTTGAATGCTTGGCTCGATCCTATCGAAAGAGCCATTGACCACGCGAAAGCCAAAGTATTAGGGCCTCATCCTGGCACGAACTCAAAAGCATTGCAGCATATGAAGACTTCCCCGCAATTGCAATCCAAAGTGCTGTCACAGCAAAACCGCATGGGTGATGATGGCCGTGACTATGTTCGAAGACACCCCAACGATGGCGTACCATATCGTACTGCAAAAAGAAAGTTGAAGTTAGCCCTTCAAGAATTTTACAGGGGAATGGAGCTTCTGAAATCATATTCACTGCTCAATCGGCTCGCTTTTCGGAAGATCAACAAAAAATATGATAAAGCCATTGATGCTCACCCACCTCTGCGGTTCATGTCCGAGAAAGTGAACAAGGCTTATTTCGTCAACAGTGACGTTCTCGAAGGACACATCCATTCGGTAGAAGATCTGTATGCTCGATACTTTGAGAAGGGCAATCGCAAAGTCGCGACGGGGAAGCTCAAAAGTACCCAAGGAAGGGCTCGAGACGAATCTGACAGCGCATTCAGAAATGGTATCTTAATTGGTACCGGCGCCGTTTTCTTAATTCAAGGAATCATCTATGGAGCAGATCTTTTGCATCATCCAGACCCCACGATACAAGTCCAGACCAGCTACCTTTTGCAGATCTACGGTGGATACTTTTTAGCCCTATATTTATTTTCCTGGTTCTGCTTGGATTGCAGCATCTGGACGCGAAACAAAATTAATTATCAGTTTGTTTTCGAATTTGATCCAAGACATACATTAGATTGGCGACAGCTCGCCGAATTCCCATCATTTCTCGTACTCGTACTTGGCCTGTTTGTTTGGTTGAATTTCTCGCGATACGGGGCGCCTGAAATGTTTATATATTACCCCGTAATCTTAATATTTGTGACTGTGGTCATCATTTTTATTCCCGCTCCAATTATATTTCACAGGAGTCGGAGATGGTTTGTTTATTCACATGTGAGTTTAGAACTATTTTGCTACATATCACGATTACTGACCCAGTCTAGTGGCGTTTGCTTCTGGCTGGCTTATACCCCGTGGAGTTTCGGGACTTCTTTTTGGGAGATATGTACTGCTCCTTGACCTACTATATGGGTGTAAGCTTTTATAGAACTTCTTGAAGCCGTGGTCACTGATGCAGTTTCCAGAACATAGAGCTCTTCTTCTGTTTATATGCCCACTACTGGAACAATCCACCGCAGTGTAACTCTTCGCATTCGAGATTATTAGGGTTCTTTTCAACACTCCCTGGTATCTGGAGAGCACTGCAATGTTTGCGGCGTTATTACGACACGCGAAACGTCTTCCCACATCTGGTCAATTGTGGGAAGTATAGTATGACAATAATGTACTATGTCACATTGAGCTTGTATCGAATCCACAAATCTCACAGCCTGCTTGCGCTGTTCTCCACTTTTGCAACCATCAATGCTTTATACTGCTGTAAGTAAGTCCGCAAACCATCCCGAGTCCAGCTGACATCATAGCTCTTTGGGATCTATTCATGGATTGGTCTCTTCTGCAACCGCACGCCAAAACAAAGTTATTGCGTGACGTACGTGCGTTCAAAAATCCATACTGGTATTATGCAGCCATGATCATTGATCCAATTCTTCGCTTCAATTGGATTTTTTACTCTATTTACACCCAAGATGTCCAGCATAGCTCAGTTGTCTCATTTTTGGTTGGACTATCTGAAGTTACTCGGAGAGGAATTTGGACCGCTTTCCGCGTGGAAAACGAACATTCCTCAAATGTTGCTCGCTTCAAAGCGTTCAGAGACGTACCTCTTCCATATGATCTCGAGGCTAGTTCCCAGGAGTCTCTTGCTGCGGAAGAGGGAACTGCGGAAACAGAGGCACAAACCACGGGAGCCACGTCTCCGGCACTCTCTCGCCATCGCAGTCGTACAGGTGGTGCACTAGAAGCGCAAGAGACACATACAGGATCATCTATGCGTAGGAGACCCGCGGCACCAACGCGAACTTTCACCAGAATTCTGGCAGAAGCGCACACGCAAGATTTCGAGAAGAAGAGAAAGCCTGGGGCAGGTGACAGTGATAATGTCAATAATATGAGGAGGGATGGTAGTCCAGTTAGTGATGAAAGGGAACATAGCAGTGATGAGGATGAAGAAGACGATGCGGACGAGCAAGAGGTTTTGGAGGCGGAGAACTTGATTAGGGAAAGAACGCGGCAGCCAAATGGGGATGGAGGGGGTAGGGATAGATGATTATGTCAATTTTTGCTAAGCAATTCAATACGACCCGGATTCTGTGTTACTTTTCGTTCAATCGAAATTTGCAATATCTACCTAATTTCCGTTATCTTTCTCATTAGGAGAATAAGGGTGCTTGAGATCGCGCGTCACCTGAGCGCCAATTTCCCTTCAATGTGCCAACCAGCCACAGTCACTGGTGTTCAAGACATACTGGACTAAAAAGAGACATGGGGGAACACTGTGTCAGCTCGTGTTCACAGTTTGCAATAAAAAACAACAACAAATTTACGAAAGGTTTGTTGATACTTCAGGATTGGCAGGTTCACAATTAGGGGCAGATTGCCCCCCCCCCCCCCCCCCCCCACAACCTCCCAATATTATTAAAATATATTATAATAAAACAAAAACAAAAAAAAAAAAAAAAAAAATAAAAAAAAAAAATAAAAAAAAAATTTAAAAATTAGAAAAAAAAAAAAAAAACTTTTCTTTTTTTA
>Ga0182030_10002210_pt1 | contig 41167 bp, 41 predicted proteins | sample 812S3MmetaG_FD_121299 | JGI IMG/M metagenome (GOLD analysis project Ga0182030, IMG submission 121299) | Permafrost microbial communities from Stordalen Mire, Sweden - 812S3M metaG (Illumina Assembly) | ecosystem: Environmental > Terrestrial > Soil > Wetlands > Permafrost | place: Sweden...
AGCATGTCGATCGTCTCCGGCGGGATTTTACGCCACACCTGGTCGGCCGACTGCTGCTGAAGCGCCCATTGAGTCGCTTCAAGCAGCGAGATCCCCTCCTGTCCTGAATGTGGCATGGCGATGTGATTCACCAACTCGTGAGCGTCTCCCTCATAGCCTGCCATCTGGAGAGCGATGTAGATCGGCTCGGCAAGAATGGCATCACCCTGGGCTTCGAAGTTTCTCTTGAGCGACGCTTCATCGACCGAGATACGCGAGATGAACGGTTTCCCGCTCGCTTCGCGCAGCAGGGTGTTGAGCTGATTGACCAGATTGACCACAATCGTCGGAAAATCGCGGGCGATTGGGCTGCCGACCAGGTCACGCTGGTGCTCGCTGACCATCGTCGCCAGAACCTTGCCGAATTCGATTTGGTTCTTGATCCATGTCCCCTCGAGGTTCTCGAAATTAATCGGGTTCCTCTTGTGAGCCATGGTTGACGATCCGACCTGTCCTTTCTCGAAGGGCTCGCCGAGTTCGGCGATCTCCGTCCGCATCAGGTGCCGGCCGTCTCGACCAAACTGCCCGAAGGCGGCGGAAAGCTTGATGCAGCAGAACAGGTAATCAGCGAGTGGTTCCGGTGGAAGAATCTGCGTACTGATCGGCGCGGCTTTGAGACCGAGCTTTTCGAGCACACGCTCCTCAAAGGTCCTGTCGCCGCAGCGGCTCGCGATGCCGAGACCCACCTGAGCGTTGTAAACGCCGACAGCGCCAGAGATCTTTCCCACCAACTTTTCCGCGGCATTACTGGCACTTTGGATGTTGGTGAGAACCCGACTGAGGATCGTTGCGAACCAGAAGCCGACAGTTATGGGCAGCGCGTGCTGTCCGTGTGTTCGGCCGATCTGAGGCTGATGCGCGAATAAATTGACTTGCTCGGCGAACAGACCAACCACCTTGTCGGTGAGCCGCTTTACGACTTCGTGTCCGCGCGCGAACTGCAGAGCCCGAGCGGTGTCGAGCGCGTCGTAGCTTGTGAGCGGAACATGAATCCAGCGCCGAAGTCCCGGGTCAACCTTGCTCTGGGCGATCCGCACCCACGCGCGAATGTCGTGCCTGGTCACGTTGCGTTCCACATCTTCGACGTCGGTTGTCGAAATGGCGAGGAGTTCCTGCTCAACAACACGCGTGAGTGATGCGATATCGGCCGCGGGAATGATCCCGATGTCGGCCAACGTCTTCATTGTCGCGATTTCTACTTCGGCGACAGCCTGAAACAGGTTGTCGTAGCCGAAAACTGATTGCAGGTCCTTCGGCTGATACCGAGGGTTCCCTGGAAGTGAGAGATTTGCCATGACTTGCTCCGTTCATTTTTGAGGGGCTTTGACCTACCCCGATTCTTCGGACCACGGCCCGGTTGAGAGAGTTGGCGTGTCCTGTGCCTTCGCATGTGCCAATAGGAGGGCCGAGCGTCGTTGTGGATGAGTTCCATCGTCGGGGTGATTTCCTTCCACAAACCTCGGTTTGCGCATGGATCGGGCGGGGGCCGGATTCCTACCGAATTTCGCTTTCGAAATCCCCTTTCAAAACCGGCTTCAACGGCAATCGGAATGTGCAAGGGCGGGCGTTCTGGTCACGTTCCTTCTTACCGTACGATTTTGAACAGATCGGCTGGTAACCCCTGATTCGCGTCATTCTAACGGATCTCGGCGTACGGGTCGTCGCGCGGTGAAGAAGTTAAACGGGAATCATGCGAAGAAACGTAAACAGCGCAAATAATCATCATCAAATTGTTGGTAACCAAACCGCTGGTCATAAGGCGGCTCAGGTTCGATCCCACGGGCACCTTCGCGTTTCTTCGCGTGATTCGCGTCATTCTGAAACTTCCTTGCGGATACGGGTGGTGGCGCTGTGAACAGGTTAAACGCGAAAAAATGCACAAGTAAAATATTGGTGATGAAACGTATCGTCAACGGCCTCTGAAACCGCGAGAAGCACTCCCTCGTCGCCCCAACCGGCCACCAACCCCGGCCACTCACCCCAACCCATACCGCACCAGCAGCCAAAGTTTCCGCCACAACGGCAGCCCCACCCGCACCGACACGTCCCGCCAGCCACTGCGTTCCAGGCACGTCAGGATCGCCGCGTACGTCTCCCCCATCAGGCGCGCCGGCTTCATCGCCGTCTGATCGCACTTCGCCATATGCGCGCGCGCCGCCTCGAAATACCTCTTCGCATCCGCCGCCAACCGCCGCCCTACCTCAGGCAACGCCGGAGACGCCACCGCCCCCGCCGGATCCCGAGGCACCCGGGCCGCGTCCAGATACTCCGCCGGCAAGTAAAGCCGCCCCCGATCCGCGTCCTCCTGAATATCGCGCAGAATATTCGTCAGTTGCAGCGCCCGTCCCAAATTCCACGCCACCTGATCCGCCTCGGCCGAGCCATCGCCGAACGCCCGCACCGACAACCGCCCGACCGCCGCCGCCACGCGATCGCAATACAGGTCCAACGTCGCCAGATCGGGCGCTACGATCACCGTCTGGGCGTCCATCGCCATGCCGTCGATCACCGCGATGAAATCCTCCTGCCGCAGCCCGAAGCGGGCCACCGCGGCGGCCAGCACGCGAGTGACCGGCCCATCGGCCTCGCCGCGGTACAGCCCCGCCACACGGTCCCGCCAGGCCGCCAGACCGCGCAGTTTGTCCGGCAGCGCGCCCTCTTCGTCGGCGATATCATCGACGATCCGGCAAAACGCGTAGATTGCGTACATCGCGTTCCGCCGGTCCGGCGGCAACACGCGCATGCCGCGGTAAAAGGAGGTCCCGGCCTTCCGGACCAATGCCTCGATTTCGTCCAGATCCGCCTTCGACGCACCCAGCGGCGAGGCTACCGCCACACCAGCGCTCCCAGCGCGCGCATCAGGCTGAAGGCGCCGTCGGTCCTGGTCAGCGCCACCCGTGTCGCCAGAGGGTCGAACTTCGCCAGTCGCTCCGCCAGGCGCATCGCCAGCCGGCAGATGAACGTCGTTTCCGCCCGCAGCCGCCGGCTTCGCACCAGATACGGTAGTTCCTCGGCCGCCAGGTTCAGCCGGTCCACCCGGTCCAGCATCGTGATGAAGGTGCGCCGCAGCCCCGGCGACTCCTCCGACCCGAGCAAATCCCGCGTCGCGATGTTGAAATGCCGCATCAGCGTCTGCGGAATATAGCACCGGTCCAGCGTACGCATGTCGGTGCCGCAATCCTGCAGATGGTTCAACAACTGCAAAGAAATGCACAGCGCGTCGGAGGCCCGGTACGCCGCGTGATTTTCCCCGTGCAAATCGATCACGTATCGCCCAACCGGCACGGCCGAGTAACGGCAGTAATTATACAGCTCGTCGAACGTCTCGTACCGCTGTTTGGTGGCATCCTGGCGGAACGCGATCAGCAAATCCGTCGCGTGCACCGGGCTCACCTTCGTCTCGCTCAAACTCTCCCTCAACTTCGTCGCACTGGGCGATCCGTCCCGCCGCTTGCCCAGAAGCACGTCTTCCATGACATCCAGCCGGGCGACCTTTTCCTCCGGCGCCAGCACGGGCGAATCGGCGATGTCGTCGGCGTTGCGGGCGAAGCTGTAATACGCGTGCATATGCGTCCGCACGCGCCGCCCGAGCAAATGGGAGCCCACCGGAAAATTCTCATCGGAGCGCGACTTGCCAGACCACGCTTCCACATTGGCGAGCGCGTCGGTGTCAATGACCATGTCGTTCATGGCGAGCCTCCGGCATAGGCACGTCCTTTCCAAACCACGCCGCGACCCAGGTGATGATGAGCGGCCGAGCCAATCGTCGCCGCCATATAAAACAAAGCGATCGCCGGGAGAAAGAATGCCCACACGTATGACCGGCGAAACCGCGTCAGCGTCGGCATGTACGAGGCCGCGAACAGAGCCCAGGTGAGCAATCCCAGACCGCGAATCCAGCCATGCCCGAACAGCGCCGCCAGTGGCGGGACCAGCCAGATCAACGTCATCGCCAACGTCGTTCCGGCCACCAGAAATGGCGAGAAATGCAACTGCGCGTAAGCCGAACGCGCGATCATCCGCCAGATATCCAGCACATCCGGATAGGGGCGGATGGAGCGTGCCTGCGCCGAATGTCCCAAATAAATCCGGCCACCGGTCTTTACCGCGCCGGCCAGAGCGACGTCGTCGATCAATGCGCCTCTCACTGCTTCAATCCCGCCAATTCTGCTCAATGCCCGGCGCCTGATCAGGACCGTGCCGCCCGCCGCCGCCGCTGTACCACATAATGGGTTATTCACCCAGGCGAACGGATAAAGCAACTGAAAGTAGAAGACAAAGGCCGGAATCAATGCCTTTTCCGCCCAACTGTCGCAACTAAGTGTAACCATTTCGGAAACCATATCGAGATCATGACGCTCCGCCATCGCCACGAGACTGGCGAGATGAGGCGGGTCATGCTCGATATCCGCGTCGGTGAGAAAGATGTACTCCGGCGTACCGGCCCCTGCTTCCAGCGCGGCGGCGATTCCCTGATGCACCGCCCAGAGTTTGCCCGCCCAACCCACCGGCCGCGGCGCGCCGGTCAGCACGGTCAACTGGCCGGTCCCGTCCAGGGCGCGGACGATCGCGCCCGTGCCGTCCTCGCTGTTATCGTCGACCAAAGTGACGCTGAACGGTCCGGGATAGTGCTGCTCCAAAAGGGAGCGGATGGTGCGGGCGATGAAGGGCGCCTCGTCCCGGGCGGGAACCACGATCGCCACCGGCGGCGCGCGCGACGGGATCGCGACCGGCAGCACCGGACCCGCGCTCCAGAATCGGCCGCGCATCGTCAGCAGCCAGCACCAGATCAGGAACGCCAGAACAACCAGCGCCCTCATGGACGCCCACTCACGGTCGCCGCCTCACGGGCGTTCCCCCCGTCGTGCTTGTCACGGGCGCAGCATGCCCGCCGCGCGGAACCACGCCACGGCGTCCACCACCGCCTCCCGCGCCGGCCGCGCCTTGTAGCCGAGTTCCGCCTCCGCCTTGGCCGAGGAATAGAACATCTTCTTGCGCGCCATCTTCAGGTGATCGCGCGTCATCAACGGCGCGATGCCGGTCAGCGGCGCGGTCTTCTCCATCGCCCAGGCGATCGGCCAGATCAGCGACTCGGGCAGCCGGATGCGCGGCGGCCGCTGTCCCGCGACTTCGGCGATCAACGCCAGAATGTCCTTCAGCAGCATGTTGTCGCCGCCGAGCACATACCGCTCTCCGATTCGCCCGCGTTCCAGCGCCAGAGCGTGGCCCTCGGCCACGTCGTCCACGTGCACGATGTTCAGCCCGGTATCGATGTAAGCGGGCACCCGGCCGCGCGCCGTGTCCAGAACCATTTTGCCGGTCGGAGTCGGCTTGATGTCGCGCGGCCCGACCGGCGCCGCGGGATTGACCACGACCACCGGTAACGATTCGCGCGCCGCGAGTTCCAGCACCGCCCGCTCGGCCCGATACTTGGACCGTTTGTAGATGCCGACGAAATCCGCCTCGTTGGTCGGCGTGTTCTCATCCGCCGGCGTGCCGTCGCCGATCTGGCCCAAAGCGGCGACGGAACTGCAATGCACGATCCGCTCGGCCCCCGCGTCGGCGGCGGCGCGAATCATCGCCACGGCGCCGTCGACGTTGGCGCGCATCATCTCCTCCGGCACCGGCACCCACAGCCGGTAGTCGGCCGCCACATGCATGACGTACCGGCAGCCCACGGCGGCGCGCGCCAGGGACGCGGGGTCGGTCAGGTCGCCGGTCACCACCTCCGCGTCCAGTCCTTCCAGGTTGCTTCGGTCGCTGGTCGCTCGCGCCAGCAGCCGCAGCGTGTGGCCTCGCCGCGCCAGCACCCGCGCGACGGCGGAGCCGACAAAGCCGGTGGCGCCCGTGATCAATGTTGTCATGCGCCCTTCCTACAAGATGGCGGGCGGCGATGGAACGAGCGGCCGTGTTCGCCGCGCCCCCCCAAGGCAAGTCAGCGCCGGGTCAGCGCGGAGGCGCCGCGGAGTTAGCGCGGTGACGGAGTTCCGGTGGCGGCCCCGGTGAGAACCCCAGGGCCGGCATCCGAAGCGAACGCGGCTTGTTGCGCGGTTCCCGGCCGCGGCATCGTGGCGCCGTCGGTCAGGACATCGTGCTCATACACCGCCAGCAGGCCGGCGAGGGCGGCGCGGGTGCCGGTTGGGATCGTCACCTGGTCCAGGCGCGTGGCGAAGATCCCGGCCCAGCGCGACAATTGCCCCGCGGACCAGGCGTCGCCGCCCGAGCGGAACGCCCGCTCGGCCAACCGCATGCCCATGAATGGTTCCCGCAGCGCCGCTTCGTCGCCAGAACGTAACAACGTGAGCGTGGCGTCGATCGCCTCGGCCGGCGCGTTCGCCGGCCACGCGTCGCCGATCACCGCGACAGTCGGCCCGGAGCTTACGGCTGCCATTGGCGCGACACCGATCCCCCCATGCGTCGCGGCGCCACGCGGCATCGCCATCAGCAGGACCAGCGCGCAACAGCAGAGAAACACAGGTACCATCCAACGATGCGTACCCGGATGGGACACTACCACGAGCATGCGAGCCTCCAACGCCACGGCGACAGATCGCCTCGACAGCCACCATGCCTGAAACTCATGAACGAACCGTTAACGGCCCCTGTTCATTAACGGCCCCTTGGCGGACGCGTCTCGCGCGGGCCCGCGCGGCTTGACGGCCGCCGCGGTCCGGAGTCACCACCGCGACGCAACGCGCGACAGGCTCCTGCGATGACCCAGACTCCGTCGATGACCCAGAACATCTACGACGATCCGGACTTCTTCGCCGGCTACAGCCGCCTCGCCCGCTCCATCGACGGCCTGGACGGAGCCCCCGAGTGGCCGGCGTCGCGCGCCATGCTGCCCGATCCGGTCGGCCCGCGCGTGGTCGATCTGGGCTGCGGCTTCGGCTGGTTCTGCCGGTGGGCGCGCCAGCACCACGCGACCGAGGTTTTCGGCCTGGACGTCTCGGAGAACATGCTGGCGCGCGCGCGGGCCGAGACCGCCGATCCCGCGATCCGCTACCGCCGCGGCGACCTCGAGCATCTGGACCTACCGCCCGCGTCGTTCGACCTCGCCTATAGTTCGCTGGCCCTGCACTACATCCGGGACCTCCCCGGCCTGTTCGCCGTGCTGCGCGACGCCGTGGTGCCAGACGGCCATCTGGTGTTCTCGGTCGAGCATCCAATCTACACCGCGCCGTCGCATCCCGGTTGGACCGCGGATGCCACCGGGCATCAGACCTGGCCGCTCGACTCCTATCTGCTGCAGGGCCCGCGCCAGACCGACTGGCTCACCAAGGGCGTCATCAAGCAGCACCGCACCGTCGCGAGTTACCTCAACGCGCTGACGGATCATGGCTTCACGATCGCGCATGTCGAGGAATGGGGTCCGGACGAAACCCAGATCGCGGCCCATCCGAACTGGGCGATCGAGCGTCACCGGCCGTGTTTCCTGCTCGTCGCCGCGCGCCGCGCCGCCTGACCCGCTCGCCTTCTCGGGCACATCCCCGCCGCATCACGCCCGCCCTCTCAGCCGTCATGGCCGGGCTTCGACCCGGCCATCGCGTGCCGTACGATGTCGGCTGGATCGGACAAACGGCACCGCGACACCAGCGTCACCAAAACGCGAGGCTCAAATCACCTCCCGCGATCCCTTCCGCCACCAATCGGTCCCATTTTCACCACGATCCAAGGAACGTTCTCCTGAAGTTTTAATAAAACTACCTACGAACCGCACCCCGAATCTCGCCCGCCGCTTACTCACTTTTTTTTCAACCCCCGGAACCAAACCGCGTTATCTCCGTTCGATTTAAACGCGAGTAGGTGCGCTCGCCAACGAATATTGGAGATCAAAATATGTTGAAAACCTTACTCGCGGCGACGGCGGCTCTGACTTTGGTTTCGGGCGTGAGCTTCGCGCAATCCTATTCCGACTCCACGACCAAAACCACCACCGGAGTCGCCACCCCACTGGGCGATGTGGGCGTTTCGAAGACCACCCGCACCACCGGCGACAGCAACGGCATGCGCGTGGAGAAAGAGAAGTCCGTTCATCGCGACGGCATGATGGCCGAGAGGGACAAGACCGTTCATCACGACGGCATGATGGCCGAGAAGGACAAGACCGTGTCGAAACACACCGATGTTTCGCCGGACGGCGATGTCAGCCACAGCAAGACCGAATCGACGACGATTCGCTGATAACCACCCGGGAACGGGTTCGCCATCCGCGCGGCGAGCCCGTTTGCTCTCGAACCAGGGAGTTCGCATCATGAAAGTTTCCAGTCATGCGGTTCGCCTCACGGCGAGCGGAGCATTGCTCGCCGCGGCCACAATGCTCACCGCGTGCGCCCAGCCTCAGCCGGTGACAAAAACCACCAGCTCGACGTCGGAGCCGGCGCCGAATGTCAAGATGACCACGACCACCCAAACCACGACCATGGCGCATCAATAAAGTTTAATTTGAGCAAGGGTGTCCGGCCGCCCTCACGTTATCGTGCCGCGGTATTATTCGGGATTAGCATCGTTTTATCGCGCCCGTGAGACGATCTCCGTGCCCCCGCGCGGAGGTCGCCTTAAGGCGTGGCCGATCGCGGATATCGCGCGCCCCTGTGTCCCTGCTAACCTGCCGCCTCCATCACCGGAGGCCATCCCCCATGCCCGTCATCGAAACCGAGCGCCACGGACAAATCCTCGTCGTCCGCATGAACCGGCCCGAGCGCCTGAACGCCCTCAGCCACGAAATGCGCACGCTCCTCGCCGAAGCCTGGACCGGTTTCCGCCACGACGACGCGCTGGAGGTCGCCATCTTCACCGGCACCGGCCGCGGCTTCTGCGCCGGCGAGGACATGCAGGAGTCCTTGAAGAACGGCGCTCCCGGTGGCCGCCGCCCCGATATCGAGGACCCGTTCATGTCCGGCGCGCTGGAAAAACCGGTCATCGCCGCCGTCAACGGCTTCGCCATGGGCGGCGGTTTCATGCTGGTGGAGCGCACCGACCTCCGCCTCGCCGTGCGCGGCGCGGTGTTCGAAGTATCCGAGGCCAAGCGATGGCTACTGGGCGGCTACAACCACGGCCACATCGCCAACGTGCCGTTCCCGATCGCGATGGAGATGGCGCTGGGCTTCCGCTTCACCGCCGAGCGCTTTTACGACATCGGCTTCCTCAATCGCGTGACCGAACCCGACGACCTGATGCCCGAGGCGATGAAGATGGCCGAGCATCTGCTGACCCTGCCGCCCGCGTCGCGCGTCAATACGGTGCACATGATGCGCCAGATGCGCCCGCGGCCGGCGCCCGAGATGGTCCGCCTGGCCGAAGCGCTGCACGACCACGGCGCGAAGTCCGACCTGATGGAGTCCCGCGCCGCCTTCGCCGAGAAGCGCAAGCCCAACTTCAAAGGCTGGGACGATCCCCAGGACCGCTACCGCACGCCGACGCTCGATACGCTCCCGTGAGCCGGCACGCGTCCGCGATCCAGGACGCGTTCGTCATCACCGGACCTGGCCCGGTGACCTGTCGCCGCACGTGCCGCGCGATGGCCGGGTCGAGGCCCGGCCATGACGTTGAAACGGCGTGCCACGGCGTCTGGGCCGCTATCTCAGCGCCTATGGGGCTCGACCCGGTGATCTCTCGCCTCACGCCATGGGAACACAATTTCAGGACAAACGCCGATCCCATCGGCGCCGATCGAACTGGCGGTCCCGGATTTTACTGAACCGCGACGTCCTCCCAGAACCCAAACCGGTCGCGCACCGGCTCCATTTTCGGTTGCGGCGCCTCATACGACCAGGCGTTGCGGACATGGCGTTCGCCATCGACCACCACATCATAGAACTGCACGCCGTGCGGGCATTCCAGGTCGTGCGGGGTTTTCGGCGATTTCTCCAGCCAGTCCAGCCGCACTGAACCCGACGGAAAATACTCGTAGCCGCCAACCGAGACGATGTCGTCGCTGGCGGCGATTTCGTGCTGTTTCAGGATGGCTTTCATTCTCAGGTCCTCCGGCGAAGCGGGCGCGAGATCGCCCGCGGCTCCGACAAATTGGTATCGCCGGCGCCCCCCGGCAAGTCCGCCCCGCCGCGCGGGTACCCCCCTGAGGGACCCCGGGTCGATCGCGAAGCCGCGGCGCGTGACTGGCGCATCAGTTTCACAGGGGAGATTGAGAGGATGGGAGGTTACGGGATCTCGCGACCTCCATTGTTCATCATCAATCGTTTCGATCGTCGCCATGCGATGCGGGACCGCGGCCTGGCGCGGGCGAGAAGCGGGGCATCACGACCAAAGGACACTCCCAGGAAAAGCCGCGCCCAGAAGCCGCGCCATGGAGTTCGCAGGGGAGACGACATCCAGATCCAGACACGCGAGAACGACGCCGTCCCCCGCGAAGGCCCCGTTTTCCACGGTCACCTCCCAATCTCCCCACCTCCCAAACTCCCAATAAAATACGGCGCCAACGCCGAACGCCCCACCAGCCGGTAAGAAAGCGTCCCGTCCGCCACCCGCCACCACGCGTCGCGGCTCCAGCCGACCGGCCGTCCTTCCGTCGCGGAATTCCCGAATCGGTTTCAGATGTGCCAATATTCGCCTGATAGAAAAGGCGGAACCCATGCACATCGCCAGCGCTCTGACCGTTGTCAGGCGCGCGCCCGTCCAATCGAACGCTCCCGCGCCACGAATCCGCGCGTCCTACGCGATGCCCGTTCCTTCTGAGCAGGCCGACTCCCGCGCGCCTGCTTCCCGGTCGTCCCATTGGCGTGCCGCCCTCCCGGGCGCGATCCTTCTGGCCGTCCTGGCCCTGCTTGGCGCGCTGTTCCCGATCCTGTTCTGAAGCCCCGGTCCCAGCAACCCTCGCGCTCACCTCAACGCGAGCCCGCTTAATGATACCGGTCGCCGTGCAAATCCACCCGCAGCACCGCGTTGATGGGCCCAGGCTCGCGGGCCTGATCGTAGTGGACCTGATGGCGGGTGCGGTAGGCGACGGTCGGACGATCGACGAACGCCATCCGCGCGCCGGAATCCCGCAACAGCCGCCACAGGAACTGATCCGTCTCCGCCGCCGTGTCCTGGCCCTGCAAAACCCACGCGATCAGATGCCGGAACGCCGGCCGGAACACGATCATGCAGCTGGTGTCGACGTAAGCGTTACCATCCACCGTCGGACATTTCATCATCGGCGTCCCGTCCAGCCGGTGCAGCATTCGCGCCGACGCCACCGCCTCCAGTTGCGTACTGGCCGCCAGGGTCGTCAGCGAGCGCAAATGATCGGGATAATACCAGTTGTCCGCGTCGAGAAACGCGATCGCGTCGGCATCCTGCGCGGTAATCGCGTTATAACAGCCGATCAGCCGCGGCGTGTTTCCGTAGTCGCGATAATTCCGCTGCAGTACGATATGCGTGCCCTGAAACTCCGGGATCTGCGCGGGGGCGGAGCCGTCACACACCAGAATATGCCGCGCCTCGGTGGTCTGCGACTTCACGCTGGCATGGGCTTGCAGCAGCCACTCGATATTCTCCTGGAAGTAGGGCGTCACCACGCAAATCTTCATTGCCACGATCGCTTTCCCGAAACACTGTCGCGAGGCTTATATCAGCGGTTCGCCACAACGGGGACTGGATTCGCATATGGTCAGGCTGCTCGGCCTCGATCCGGGCCTGAGGTTCACCGGCTGGGGGGTGATCGACGTCGATGGCAACCGGCTGCGCCATATCGGCGACGGCGTGATCGCCACCGACAGCGAGCAACCGGTTCCGGAGCGACTGAAAACCCTGCATGACGCCCTGATGGCGCTGCTGGCGCGGTTGCGCCCCGACGAAGCGGCGGTTGAGGAGACCTATGTCAACCGCAACGGCGCCGCGACATTGAAGCTCGGCTATGCCCGCGGCGTGGCGCTGCTGGCCCCGGCGCTGGCTGGCGTCGCGGTGACCGAGTATGGCGCCAAGTCGGTGAAGAAAGCGGTCGTCGGCACCGGCGGCGCCGACAAGGACCAGGTCGAGATGATGGTCCGCCGCCTGCTGCCGGGCGCGTTGATCCGCCGCGCCGACGCCGCCGACGCGCTCGCTGTCGCAATCTGTCACGCGCATCACCGCGCCTCCCGCCTCATCTGGGCTGGCCGGGTGGCGCAGGCGATCTGACCTCTCCTTCGCCCATATCTCCCCTGGCCACTGCCCAGGCCCTCTCCCTGGCCTCCCCTTGGGCCCACTCGGCGAGAAGACTTCGCGACGAACCGTTGGCGTCCCGGTTTACCGGCGCAGCAACGCGAGGCGCGCCGCCCCGATCAGGCTCGCCGCCAATCGTTGATCCAGCAGGATCGCGTCGATTTCCAGCGATTCGAGGCACGCGGCCAGCCCCAATAACGTCGGTAGCACATCGGAATGTCTATCAAGTTCGGGAAGGTCATCATATAAGAGGGTCACCGAAGACGAGTCCATTTTGCTCTCCTTAACAGGCGCGCCGGCCAAGTTTTTTTGATTCCGGGCAGCGGGGCAATTCTGACCTCACCAAGGGAGAGTCTCGTCGCGTGGCCATAAAAAGCGCGTTAAAAGCGCACACGATCGAATAACAAATTCACCCGCGAGCCATCGTATCGCCGGAAATTAAATCAACCGCCGCCTCATCCGCGATATCGTGTCCCAAGGTGTCACGAACCGTTGTCACCCGCCGCTGTCATGGTTCCGTTGCCGCGTTCCTTGGCAGGTCCCCTCCGGACATCTCCCTCCGCTGGCGCTAGTCCAAGCCGGTCAGCAGCAGCACATGTCCCTTGGTCGAACGCAGCCGGTGCGGCAGGATCGCCTGGTACTCCGGTGAGTCATAAAATGCGCGCACCTGTTCCGGAGAGGCGAATTCAATGATCACAACGCGCTTCGGCGACCATTCCCCATCCAGCACGACCGGCGCGGCGCGGCGCACGACGTAACGCCCGCCGAAGGAGGCCGACACAGCGGCGACCCGCGCGCGATATTGTTCGAACTCCGCCGCGTCGATGACCGCGAACTCGGCGTACAGGTATCCTTTGGCCATTTCCCCTCCGATTCCATGCTATCACACGCGTCCGGTGGGCTATCACACGCGTCCGGTGGTAAGCGAAACGCGACCGGCTGCGGCCCACGACACGAACCGGAGGGTTCCCCACCTGAGCAAGCGTCTCCAGACCTGGCGCGACCTCGCCGTGCGCACGATCGCGGCCACCACCACCGATCACGTGTCGCTCGCCGCCGCCGGATGCGCGTTCTACGCCACGCTGTCGCTGTTTCCCGGGATCTCCATGCTGATCTCTGTCTACGGACTGCTGTTCGACACCAGCAGCGTGGTGCCGCAGCTTGAGGTGTTGCGCGAATTGTTGCCGCGGCCGGCGTTCATGTTGATCGAAGATCGCGTCCTGCAACTCGTCGCGCAGCCGCCGGGCCATTTGACCATCGGCCTCGGCGTCGCGTTCCTGATATCGTTTCTCAGCAGCGCCTCGGCCTCCAAAGCGGTGCTGGCGGCGATGAATGTCGCTTACGACGCGACCGTGCGGCGGTCGTTTCTGCGCTTCCAGTTGATCGGCTTCGCGATGACGTTTGGCACGGTCGTCTGCGTGATGCTGGCGATCGGTGGGCTGCTGGTGTTGCCGCGGGTGATCCAGTTTTCCGGCCTGTCGGATTTCAGCGCCGCGCTGATCCAGATCGCCAGTCTTGGCCTGATCATCGCCTTCTTCGCCACTGGTCTGGGCTTGCTGTACGCGCGCGGCCCGGCGCGTGTGCCGCCGCCCAATCCGCGCATTCTGCCGGGGACCGCGCTGGCGACCCTGATGTGGCTGCTGAGTTCGTACCTGCTGTCGCTGTACGTCGGCAAGCTGGCGAATTTCGACGCCACCTATGGCTCGATCGCCGCCGTCGTCGGCATCATGCTGTGGTTTTTCGTCTCCGCTTACGCCGCCTTGTTGGGCGCCGAACTGAACGCCCAACTGGAAGCGGTGGAGCGGGAGAACGCCGCGGCGCGCGATCCGGGCGAAAATGACATTGACCCCACTGGCCACCCCACTGGCCACCCCACCGGCCACCCCACCGCCCACCCCACTGCCCACCCCACTGCCCACCGCACTGCCCACCCCAACGACGCATGAGGTCCCTTTCGCGATGATCGATGGTTGCAAACTCTGTTCCCTCTTCGCGTTGTTGTTCGCGAGCGTGGCGTTGCATCCGGCAAAGGCGGCCGAGATGAAGGAGCCGGCGCCGCCTGGGATCGCTTATGATGGCGAGGCGCGCACCGGCACCGATACGCGCCCGGTACGGTTCCGTTTCCTTTGCACATCGAACGAGGGATCCGGCGTCACCGGCGTGCTGTCGGTCGAACTGGAAATCCCGCGCTATCAACAGCTGAAAGCCGTCTTTGATTTCGATGCCTTCGAGGGCCCCGACGCCGACGCCGGTCCAAAGACGTTGCTGCAAGGCACCGGCGCGCGGAGCAAATCCAGCGGCCGTTTCACCGCCGCCGGATCGGCGATCGAAAATGGCGCGACCGATTACTTCGCGCTGGACGTCGCCGCCTCCCGGCGGGACCCCGCCGCGTTGCGTAAACTCGCCGCCGTGCTGCGCCCGTTGATGGATGGCGCGAGCGCGTTGATCTGGAACCAGGATAACGCGAAACCGAAAGGGCCGCCGATGGTCGCCAGCCTGGATCTGGCACGACGCCAGGCCGAGGAACTGAAGACCGCGCTCGCTCCCTGTCTGAAGACCCATCAGGAGACCGCGCGATGAGCCGATCCCCGTACGACGACCCCGTCGTCGTTCGCCTCGACCGGCGCGGCGCGCTCGGTCATGTCGCCACCATCTCGATCAACAATCCGGCGCGGCTCAATTCGCTGTCGTCCGAGGTGATGGAAGCCTTCATCGCGGCCGTTCGAGAGGTCGCGCCGGACCCCGATTTGCGTTGCGTCATCGTCTCGGGCGAGGGCGACCGTTCGTTCATGGGCGGCGCCAATCTGCTGGAACTGGAAACGCTGAACCCCGACACCGCGCGCGCCTTCCTGACCCAGGTCCACACCATGAGCCAGGTGCTGCGCGACCTGCCGGTCCCCGCCATCGCCCGCGTAAACGGGGTTTGCCTCGGCGCCGGGCTTGAGATCATGGCGGCCTGTGACATGCATGTCGCCAGCGACAACGCCGTGTTCGGCATGCCGGAAGTCAGGATCGGCGTACCCTCCGTCGTGGAGGCCGCGTTGTTGCCACAACTGATCGGCTGGGGCCGCACGAAAGTCCTGCTTTATACCGGCGATACCATCGACGCGGCGACCGCGTTGGACTGGGGACTGGTGGAACGCGTCGTTCCGTTGCCGGACCTCGACGCCGCGGTGGAGCAATGGGTCGCGGCCATCGTCGGGTCGGGGCCACGCGCCATCCGCCTGCAAAAAGAACTGATCCGCGAGTGGGAAGCGATGCCGGTCAACGACGCGATCCAGGCGGGCATTCGCATGATGGGCCGCGCCTATGAAACCGATGAACCGCGCCGGATGGTCGCGGCGGCGCGAGAGCGGTTGCGGACCCGGAAGAAACAGACGCCAATCAACTCCGGGCCGACGGGCGTGGATAACTAAAGTTTGGCGGCAGATCGAGGATCAGTCGCAGCGGGATCGAAACGGTCACATCCCACTGCGGTATCCAGGGATCGCCGGGCGGATAGTACGGCACTTCGAGCATGTTGGCCCTCTCTTCATAGCGGGCTTTCTTCTCCAGCGCGTCGCCCGGATCGAAAGCGAGACCGCCAGGCTTGTCGGCGGTCAGTTCGTCGGTGTACTCGCTTCGCATCGGCAGCCGTTCGAGATGGAAAATCCGGCAGCCGCGCAGCAAACTCCGTGGCGGCAGCCCCAGCGCCCGCTCAATCTGATAAGGCGTTTTCCCGAACAAGTACAACTCCTGTGTCACATAGCCAACCGCGCGGACATGTTCCGGCGTATTCATGACGGTCCCCATGCGCACAACCTTCACCAGCCTCTGGGCGCCGGTCATCGACCAGGGCTCCTTACGGAGCGCGTCGCGTATTTCCGCTTTCCAATCCGGTTCACGAGACATTGCCGCCGCCTTCCTCGTTGATGTGGTTACCCACCGCGCGCCACCGCCAGCACCCCATCGCGAACCACCTCGTGCGCTGCAAGTTCCAGCCCATCGATCGTGTTCGTCCGCCCCAGTGTGACCCCATCCACCGCTGGGCCATTCCGCACCAATGTCGTGAGGATCCGCCGTTCAGTCTCCGGATCGAGACACTCCAGCAACATCTCCCGCGACGCCGCGTCGTGCACCGCCAACCCCGCGATCAACCCGTACGCGCCCCAGTGCGAGACACCGGCGGTCACCAGGAACTCCGCCGGCGTCACGCAAGCGATCGTCGCGCCGCGCGGAATTTCGCGCGCGACCAGTTCCGCCGGCAGCGCGCCCATGCCCACTTCATTGCCGCCGTCCCCGATCGCGATCGTGCGCCACGGACCCGCCGTGAACACGTGGTCCAGCGGCGCCGCGAAAGCACCGACATCCTCCCCGCGCATGTTTCGCGGCCGCCCGTCCGCGCTGAGCCCGCAGCGCTCGATGGCGATCATCCAGTCGATGCCGTGCGCGCGCCAGGCCTCGATCGTCGGGGTCAGATCGGCATCGGGCGCGACCGCGTCGACCGGCACGGTCACGCCGGCACCGGCGAGGCCTGACCCCATCAGGGCCGCTTCGCACGCGGAACGACAGGCCGCGTCGGTCAACACCCGGCAGCGCACGCCCATGCGCGACAACGCCAGCGCCAGCAACGCGGCACCGGCCGGCCCGTCGGTCTCCGCCGCCGCGGGGTCCGCGCGCGGCACGAAAAAACCGGTCAATATCCCAACGTAACGCGGTCGCGCGGCCGACAACGCCGACACCGCCTGGAACAATCCGCCGCGCGAGGCCGCGAACAAGGCATTCACGCCGCGGCCGACGTCCTGCTGGATCAACGCCTCGATGCGGTCGATCCGGTCTTTCAAAGCACGGCGAGTTTGGTGTTCCGCAGATCGGTGATCAGCATGCTGCCCGGCGCGTGCGTGATGCAGAATTCCGGCTTCACCTGAGCGATCACCGCCTGCGGCGTCACGCCACAAGCCCAGAACACCGGCAGCTCGCCGTCGCGCACCGGCACCGCGTCGCCATAATCCGGCCTGGCGATGTCCCGGATCCCGATGGCGTCCGGCAGCCCGATATGCACCGGCGCGCCATGCACCGAGGGAAACCGTGACGTGATCTGAATGGCGCGGATCGCGTCCGCTGGCTTCATCGGCCGCATCGATACCACCATGGGCCCCGAAAACACCCCCGCCGGCGCGCAAGCAATGTTGGTGCGATACATCGGCACGTTGCAGCCGAGCGTGATGTGACGCACGTCGATGCCGTCGGCGATCAAGGATTCCTCGAACGAGAACGAACAGCCGAGCGCGAACCCCACCAGATCGCCGCGCCAGGCGTGGATGACGTCGTGCGGTTCCTCGACCAGATCGCCGTCACGCCAGACCCGATACCGCGGAATGTCCGTGCGAATGTCGAGATCGTCGCCAAGGCCGGGAAAATGCGGGGAGCCTTCTTCGGACACCGCCAGCACCGGACAGGGCCGTGGATTGGCCTGCGCGAACCGCAGGAAATCATGCGCGAGGTTGCGCGGTAGCACCACCAGATTGGCCTGCACGTTGCCCGGCGCGAGGCCGGACGTCGGCCCGGTGAAGGCACCCGTGCGAATGCGCCGCCGTTCCGCCGGGCCGGCGTTCTCGAAAGCATCGACCATCGCGTTCATTCGCCATCCTCCAGGATCGGATGTACCACGCTACCAGATTCCGCCGGATGATCGACAGCCCCATCACGCTCCCGTCAACCGGCCAACTGGGAATGCGGTGACGGGGGCAAGCCGCGGACCTCACCCGGACCATCCGGTGTGCTGTCCGCTGGTAGGCGTCTGGCCGGCGGCGCTTATTCCCCGGTGAGCGGAACGATCGGTGGTTTTTTTCGCCCTTACCCAGGGGAATTCGGCGGCGTAACGAACGTCTTTTTCAGGAAGAAGCGGGAATACCCAGGTGGCTGGTTATCGAGCGTGCCGAAGACAGTGTAGCCGAGCTTTTCGTAAAATCCGCGTGCCTGAAAACTGAAGGTATTCAGCCAGGCGCCGGCGCAGCCACGGCGGATCGCCTCGGCTTCGGCGTCGCCCATCAAGCGACGGCCGAGGCCGGCGTGGCGGGAGGTCTCCGGCACGAACAGCAGACTGATGTGCAACTGGCCGAACAGCGTGTCGCCCCACAAACCGCCGATGATCTCGCCGGTCGCCGGATCGGACAGTAGCAGGGCCAGCAGGTGGCTGTCCTCCGGATGTCCCACCTGAGTCGCGTTGAACCCCATCAGGCCGCGCAGAAGCACGCTCCGGGCCGTTGCGTCCGGCGTATCGGTCAGCGTGACGGTGGGGTCCAAGCGTTACTCCGCCGCTGGCCGCATGATCGCCAGGTCGCAGCCTTCGTCGGCCTGCAACACCTGCTCGGCGATCAGCCGATCCCAGCCGCGGCCCGGCTTCGGCGGTGGCGACCACGCCGCGCGGCGCTTCGCGAGTGTCGCCTCATCAACCAGCAGATCGAGCGCGCGGTGCCGCACCGAAAGCCTGATGCGATCACCGCTTTCCACGAGGCCCAAGGGGCCGCCCGCGGCCGCTTCCGGCGTGATGTGCAGCACGATGGTGCCGAACGCGGTGCCCGACATGCGGCAATCGCTCATGCGCACCATGTCCTTGATGCCGGCGCGCGCCAGCTTCGACGGGATCGGCAGATACCCCGCCTCCGGCATGCCGGCGGGGGTCAGCGAACCGGCGTTCTTTAACACCAGAATGTCGTCCTTTGTGACATCCAGCGCCGGATCGTCGATGCGGTTCGCCAGGTCTTCCAGCCCGTCGAACACCATCGCGCGGGCTTCGGTTTCGAACAGCGACGGCGTCGCCGCGCTACGCTTCAGGATCGCCCCGCGCGGCGCCAACGAGCCGAACAGCGCCACGATCCCGCCCACCGGGGAGACCGGTTCGGCGAACGCGCGGATGTAGCGCCGGTCAACGAATTCAGGCTCCGTCAGGCGGTCTTGTAGCGTCGTCCCGGTGACGTCGATACAGCCAACGTGCAGCAACGCACGCAATTCCCACAGTAGCGCGTGCATGCCGCCAGCGGAATGAAAATCCTCCATGTAGCCTTCGCCGGTGGGCTTCAGATCGACCAGCACCGGCGTGGTGTCGGACAATTCATTCAACCGATGCAGATCGATTTTAATGCCCAACCGTCCGGCGATAGCCGTCAGATGGATCAACGCGTTGGTGGAACCGCCAAGCGCCAGCAACACGCGCACCGCGTTTTCCACCGATCGCGCCGTGATGATCTCCGACGGCCGGACCGGATGCTCGATCAGATGCACGGCCAGGGCGCCGGCTTCCTCGGCCGCGCGCAAGCGGTCGGCGTGCACGGCGGGGATCGAGCCGTGGCCGAGGGGCGTCATGCCCAGGGCCTCGGAGATGCAGGCCATGGTCGAAGCGGTGCCCATCACGCCGCAGGTGCCGGCGGTGGTCGCCAGGCGTCCCTCGATCTGGTCGATGCGCTCCCTTGTCACGGTGCCGGCACGATAGGCAGCCCAGTACCGGCGGCAATCGGTGCAGGCGGCCAGCCGTTCGCCCTGGAACGGCGTCGCCAGCATCGGGCCGGTGACCAGTTGCACCGCCGGGACGTTCGCCGAGGCCGCCGCCATCAGTTGCGCGGGCACGGTCTTGTCGCAACCGCCGATCAGCACGGCGGCGTCCATCGGTTGCGCGGTCAACATCGCCTCGGTATCGATCGCGGCGAGGTTGCGGAAATGCATCGAGGTCGGGAACAGCGACGGCTCGCACAGCGACACGGTCGGGAACGCCAGCGGCAACCCGCCGGCGGCCAGCACGCCGCGCTTCACGGCCTCCACCAGTTCCGGCACCGTACGGTGACAGTTGTTGAAATCCGAGCCGGTGTCGACGATCCCCACGACGGGTTTGTCGAGCATCGCCTGCGAATAGCCCATGGATTTGGCGAACGACCGGCGCAGATACAGCGCGAAGTCGGGATCGCCGTAGTTGGCGGCGTTGCGGGCGAGGCCGCGTTTGGGAGGGGTGTCGGTCATAGGCGATATGGGTAGCGCGATGCGGGGGGTGGGGCAAACCAGGCACGCGGCCCGGAGCAGCCCTCAGATCACGCGCCAGGTTCGATCATCGTCCGCGGATCGACAATTCGGTCGAAATCCGTCTCCGAGACAAACCCCAGTTCCAGCGCCGCCTGTTTCAACGTCAGATCGTGCTCCATCGCGTGATGCGCGATCTTCGATGCCTTATCGTAGCCGATCGCCGGCACCAGCGCAGTCACCAGCATCAACGACCGTTCCACATACTCGCCGATCTTCTTCAGGTTCGGCCGCGTGCCCTCGATCAGAAATTCACGGAAATTGTGACATCCATCGCTCATGATCGCGATCGACTGCGCAATGTTATGGATCATCAACGGCTTGTAAACGTTCATCTCCAGAAAACCGCCGGCGCCGCCAAACCCCACCGCGACATCGTTCGCCATCACCTGCACCGCGATCATCGTCAGTGCCTCGCACTGCGTCGGATTGACCTTGCCTGGCATGATGGAAGACCCAGGCTCATTTTCCGGCAATTCCAGTTCCGCGAGACCGGCGCGTGGCCCACAGGCCAGCAACCGAATATCGTTGGCGATTTTATACAGCGATACCGCCAGTGTCCGCAGCGTCCCCGACAATTGCACCAGCGCGTCATGCGCGCCCTGCACGGTGAACTTGTTCGGCGCCGTCACGAACGGCAGCCCGGTCAACGAAGCGATGACGGTCGCCGCCGCCTCCGCGAACCCCGGCGCCGCGTTAATGCCGGTCCCCACCGCCGTGCCGCCCAACGCCAACTGGTACACCCCCGGCAGCGCGGCATCGATCCGTTCCAGATTATCGCCCAACATTCCCGCGTAGCCAGACCATTCCTGCCCCAATGTCAGAGGCGTCGCGTCCTGCAAATGCGTCCGGCCGATTTTAACGATGTCCTTCCATTCGCGCGCCTTCGCGTCGATCGCATCGTGCAGCGCGCGCACCGCCGGGATCAGCCGCTGCCTCACGCCGATCGCCGCCGCCATGTACATCACCGACGGAAACGTATCGTTCGACGACTGCGACATGTTCGCGTGGTCGTTCGGATGCACCGGATCCTTGCCGCCCACCGGCGTCCCCGCCAACTGGCAGCACCGATTCGAGATCACCTCATTCACATTCATGTTGAATTGCGTGCCGCTGCCGGTCATCCACACGTGCAGCGGGAACATGTCGCGATGCTGACCGGCGAGTATCTCGTCGCAGACCTGAACGATCAGTTCACACCGCCGGTCGTCCAGCCGCCCGCCATCATGATTGGCGATCGCGGCGGCCTTCTTCAGGATCGCATACGCCGTGATCATTTCCCGCGGCATCAGGTCGCTGCCGATGGAGAAATACTTCAACGACCGCTGGGTCTGCGCGCCCCACAATTTATCGGCGGGCACCTCGACCACGCCGAGGCTATCGGTCTCTTTCCGCGTGTTTTCCATGGCAGACGGTCCCTTGAAGAAGGTCGATCACAATCGAAAGAAACACCGCCCGACCGACCGAGGTTCCGCGACGGGCCTCGCCGGCCCATGGGGACCCGCTGAAACAAAGGAAATTTCACCACAGAGGCACAGAGCACACAGAGCACACAGAGCACACAGAGATATTATAAAAACCCATTCTCTGTGACGTCTGTGTCTCTGTGGTAAAAAATTCTTTCTTAACTCAAACCTCGCACGGCCTCACTTAATCGAAATCCGTCGCCAACGCCGCCCTCACCGCGTCCGGCACCACCGCCATATGCCCATACCGAGGATGCGTGAACCCCAACAAAACCTCACCCTCCCCCAACCGAAATACCGCGATCTGCCCAGGCGTAAACGCAAAATGCACGAACTGCACCGACGACGCCTTGCCCTCCGCCGTCGTCCGATCCTGATCCGTCTCCGCCACTCCCAGAATCGTTTCGCCGCCAACGCGCAGGAACGCCGTCTCCTCGATGCCGCCCAATCCATCCAGAACGTTCTTCCGCCGGATCGGATCGTCGATCTCGATCATGAACGTCGCGATCAGCTCCGTTCCATTCGGGACCAGCGGATTATACGCCGCCAGCTCATCGGCCGCCTGCGCCATGCCGCCTTTCTCGATGTAGATCATCTCCTGCACCTGCAGCCACATCGTGTCCCGGCTTTCGAAGTAGAACGTCACATAGGGCCCCACCGCCACCCGCCGGTCCCGTTTCAGCGCGCCAATTTTCCGTTTCCACTCCGCACGGTTCCGCGCGTACTCCGCCGGCGGCAGAATGTCAGACATCGTCAAAGCCGCCATCGCCATATCCTCCAGTTACGAACGGATCCCATAAGCCCGGGCCAGGACCTGCACCGGATGCGACACCAGCTCTGGTTTCGGGCCATTCCCGGTCTGCTTTCCCATCCCCTGCGCGATGTGCACGCCCGCCAGCGGACATTCCGACATCACCAGGCCCGGCCCGTTCCCCGCCGCCTGCCGCGCCACCGGCCGTCCGACCTTCAGCGCCACATCGAACCACTCTTTCTTGAAACCCCACGACCCGCCATGACCCGAGCACCGCTCGATCACTTTAACATCCGCCTCGGGGATCAGCCGCAGCATCTCGGCGGCTTTTTGCCCCATGTTCTGCGCCCGCGCGTGACACGCCATGTGTACCGTCAGCGTGCCGGGCACCGGCTGCATCCCAGGCGCCAGCCCAACTTTCTTCGCGATATCGACGATGTATTCGCTGACATCGAACGTCGCCGCCGCCAGTTTCTCGACCGCCGGATCGCCCGGCAAAATCAGCCGCCATTCCAGCTTCAACATCAACGCGCAGGACGGCACCAGCGCGATCACGTCGTAGCCTTTGTCGATCCACGTTCCGAGTTCCGCCGCCACCACCCGAGCATTCGCCGCCACATCGTCGATGCGGCCCTGTTCCAGCAACGGCATCCCGCAACACTTAGGCTGCGCGACCTCGGTTTCAACACCGTTCCGCGCCAACACCGCGCGCAAATCCGTACCCACCGCCGGATTGTTGTAATCGCCGAAACACGTCGCGTACAGCACCGCTTTGCGTCCAAACGCCGGCGCCTCCCGGTTCACCTCGGGCGCCACCTTCGCCTGAGCCACCAACGTCTTCGATGCGTATTTCGGCAACTCCGCGTCCGGGTGGAAATCCGCCACCTTGCGCAGGACCGGTCCGACGATCTTGTTGTCCAGCGCGGTCGCCCAATTGGCCAAAGGCGCGACCACGGACGCCAGCTTCCCGTTGCGGTCGGTCTCCGCCAGTTGCCGGTCCGCGAACGAAACCTTGCCCTGCTTCGCCTCCATCGCGCGATACCGCAGCATCAGATGCGGAAAATCGACGTTGAACGGATGCGGCGGCACATACGGACACTTGGTCATATAGCACATGTCGCACAATGTGCACGCGCCGATGACCGCCGGAAATTCGCGACTGTCCACGCCATCCAGTTCCTGCGTCGGCGACGCGTCGATCAGGTCGAACAGTCGCGGGAACGAATCGCACAAATTGAAACAACGCCGGCAGCCGTGGCAAATATCGAACACCCGGCGGAGTTCTTTCTCGATTTCCTCCGGGTCGTAAAACGACTCCTCTTGCCACGCCAACGGGTGGCGAGTCGGTGCCTCAAGGCTCCCTTCGCGCATCGCGAAATCTTTCTTTAACAGAATGAAGTACCGGTCCCCGCCCGCCAGAACAGGCGAGGACCGTGCATCGGATCAGGCCAGTTCGTTCAAAGCCTTCTGGAAACGGCCGGCGTGCGAACGCTCGGCCTTCGCCAGGGTTTCAAACCAATCGGCGACTTCCTCGAAGCCTTCTTCGCGGGCCGTGCGCGCCATGCCCGGATACATATCGGTGTATTCGTGCGTCTCACCGGCGACCGCCGCCGCGAGGTTCTTGTTGGTCGGTCCGATCGGCAGGCCGGTGGCCGGATCGCCCGACTCCTCCAGATATTCCAGGTGACCGTGCGCGTGTCCGGTTTCGCCTTCCGCGGTGGAGCGGAACACGGCCGCGACGTCGTTGTAGCCTTCGACGTCGGCCTTCTGCGCGAAATACAGGTAACGCCGGTTGGCCTGCGATTCGCCGGCGAACGCGGCCTTCAGATTGTCTTCGGTTTTGCTTCCCTTGAGCGCCGCCATTGTCTCTTCCTTTCCGAGGTTCGTGGGGCTGGACCATTGGGTCACACGCGGGCCTGTCAGCCCGTGCCGTGTGTCCCGCCGGCCAACGAGGGCAACCTAGTCCACTTGCCGGATAAATAGAAGTTGGCAAATTGATGAATTCTTTCGATCATAAGCATCGATAGCAGCGGTCAGATCGTCGGGGTCCGGCCGCTCCATGGCCTTGCCGCCTCGAACAACGCCGCCACGCGCAGCAACCGCTCGTCTTCCCCCGGCCGCGCGACCAACTGGATCGCCAGGGGCATCCCCGCCGCGTCGAACCCGCACGGCAGGCTGATCGCCGGATGCCCGGTCAGGTTGAACGGCATCGTGTAGGGATACCAGGCGGCGCGCAGGTTCTCCACGGACTGGTTGTCGATCTCGATCGGGCCAAAGAAATCCTGATCGATCGGCAACGCCGGGCGAGACAAGGTCGGCATGGCGACGATATCGGCGGTGTCGAACCACGCCTGGACCTGGCGATACAGCCGGGTCCGGGCGAAAATCGCCTCGTACAGTTCCGCCGCGCTGTACGACGCGACCCGGTCCATCTGCCGCACGAACGTCGGGCACATGATCGCCCGATGCTTCTCCAGATGATGCCCGAACTGGGCGCGCCGGTACGAGCCGTTGTTCACGAACCACACCGATTCCGGGTTTTCGAACGGCGTCGTCAATTCGGACACCGACGCGCCCAGGCCGTCCAGTACGGCGACGGCGGCCTCGCACGCCGTGAGCACGGAAGCGGCGACCGCCGTATTGCCCAACCGAGGCCGCCAGGCGACGCGGGTGCCGGCAAGGTCGCCCTCGGCCACCGCCGCGCCGGGAAAATCCCATGCCGGCCGTCCGGTCGACAGTGGATCGCGAGGGTCGCTGCCCGCCATGACGCTCAACATCAGCGCGGTATCCGCCACCGTGCGCGTCATCGGCGTGATGTACGAAATATTCCCGAACCCGTCCTGCGCGTACTCTTGCGGCACCATGCCGAGCCCCTGCTTGAACCCAACCACGCCGTTGCATGCCGCCGGGATGCGCGTCGAGCCGCCGCCATCCGTCGCGACCGCCAACGGCACCAGGCCCGCCGCGACCGCCGCCGCCGAGCCGCCCGAACTACCGCCCGACGTCCGGTCGCCGCGCCAGGCATTGCGCGTTCGCCCAAACAACGGCGCCTCGGTGAGGCATTGCTGGCCGAACTCCGGAGTCGTTGTTTTGCCGACGACAATGGCGCCCGCTTGTTTCAACCGTGCCACGACCACGGCGTCGGTGTCGGGCACATGGTCCTTGAATATCAGCGAACCCCAGGTGGTGCGAATGCCCGCTGTCGGGACCAGATCCTTCACCGCCACCGGCACGCCGTGCAATGGCCCCACCGCATCCCCTCGCATCACCGCCGCCTCCGCCTCCCACGCCTGGGCCATCGCGGCATCGTCGGCGATCGTGATGAAAGCGTTCAACACCGGCTGCGCGGCGTGGATCCGGTCGAGCGCGGCGCGGATCACCTCGACCGGGGAGACGCCGCGGGCGCGGATCGCGGCGGCGAGTTCGGTGGCCGGGGTAAAAGCGAATTCATCGGCTGCCATTCCGCGATCTCCTCCTACATCCGGGGGCTTCAGAATTGAGGCCCGCCGAACGGAACCGGACTGTGCCACGCTTTCCAGCAGTTCGTCGCTCGACGCTCTGCGTCGCTCGGCGATCCACGCGGCTCGACCGTCTTCGCGCACCCATCGATGCGCAGTGTTTCGATGAATTTCCGGCCGCCGTCGAAACTGTAAACGACGATGCTCCCACCACGCGGATTAACAGTGAAGAAGTCGATGGTGGCGGTTTGAAACCGGCAGTGGCCATAGGAAATCGGCCCTTCCCACAGCCGAGGCCGCGCGGCGTCGTCAGGGCCACCAATGCGCAACGACGTGCCGTCCGCGAGTTGAAAGACCGTTGCATCCTCCCCCGGCGTGACGGACAACGGCAACAAGTCATGACATTCGGAAGGCGGCGGATTCGCTCGGGCGTCGATGGAGGCCAGCAACGCCATGCACGCCAAGGTCCGAACGATCACGGCGTGGCGGCGGGAGCCCGCAAAGCCCCATAACGCAGCACGGCGCGCATCTCCGAATTAAATCCGAAATTGATGTAGTCCGGGCCATCGCCCGCGGGAAACCGCGTGTTGTTCTTCCCGCTCCATTGGCCCGTCAACGCGCCCCAATAACCGAGAGGCCAGGTGCCCGAGGCGTACGTCTTCAGTGGGCCGGGCACGATGATCGCGACATGCCCATCCGCCGTGCCGGCCGCCGCCGCGATGACCAGGTAGCCGTCGCTGGCCGCCTTCGCCGCCGCGTCAGCGCTGGTGGCCAGCGGAATGAACGGGCTTCCGCCAATTCGCGCGGCGATCGCGTTCGCGTTGCCGGCCACGGCTGTTTCGAGACCGAACCGCGCGCAAACCGCCTGCACGAAGTAGTTGCAGGCCATGCGGTTGCGCGAAGACTGGAGTTCCGTCTCACAGGCGGCGACGACCGCCGAGGACGTCAAGGCGGACACAGCCATGGCCTCCCCCCCGAGTGTTTGATAAGGTTTCGTACCACGGCCGTCTCCATGTGGCAATGATCCTTCGCGATAACAAACGGGGGCCGAGAGATGACGCGACGCGAGTCCGCGACGGGTGCCGGCTTGCCCGGTTGAGCCGCTCAGTTAGAACGGCCCATGCTATCGGGCGATAAGGGAGACAACCAAATGCGGACAGGCTCGGACTACCGGACATCCTTGCGCGACGGCCGCCGCGTCTGGGTCCTGAACGATGGCGCTGTCGAAGACGTCGTCACGCATCCCGCCACCAGCGCCATGGTCGAGGAATACGTCGCCTGGTACGATCGTCATTTTAATCCCGCGTGGCGCGAAACTTTGCTGACCGAAAGCGGCGCGCCCGTTTGGGCGATCCTGCCGCGCTCCGCCGCCGATCTGCGTGCCCTGGGACGCGCTTATTCCGCGACGACATTCATCAACGCCGGCAACATCACGCACACCCCGGCCTACGGCCATCTGATCGCTCTCGGCGTTGAAACGACCGTGCGCGCCTACGGCAAATTCCCCGCGCAGATCGAGGCCGCCACCGAGTATCGAGACTCCATCGCGAAGACCGGCCGCTTCCTGACCTTCTCCTCCGGCCAGGCCACCATCGGCTACCGCATGCGCCCCGACCCGAACGAGCGCATCGCGTTACGCATCGTCAAGGAAACGCCGGAGGGCCTGTTTCTGACCGGCAAAGTCGGCATGTTCACCAGCCCCGCTTATGCCGAGGATGTCTATATTGGCGCCAACTCCACCTGCGAGCACAACGGCCACCGCGTCACCTGCGTCATCCCAATCAACGCGCCCGGCGTCACGGTGCTCTGCCGAAAGGTTTCGGTGCGCGACGCTAATCCCTTCGTCTCCGCGTTGTCCGCCCGTAACGATGAGCTCGACGGCCAGATGTGGCTCGACAACGTGTTCGTGCCGAACAACCGGCTGTTCTTCCTCGACGCCAACGTCGATCCGATCGCGCGCTGGCTGTTCTGGCATCAACTCTATTGCTGGCTGTCGAAGGGCGAGTTCGCGTTGGGCCTCGGCCTGGCACTGACCGACGCGATGGGCCTGGTGCAACAAACGCCGACGGTCGAGATGCTGATCGACATGATCGCCGACGTGCAAACCGTGCGCAGTTGCATCACCGCCGCCGAGCTGGACCCCAGCTTCACGCCCGAGGGTTACTGCTACCCCAACCACGTCCACACCGCGGTGGGCAGTCTGGCGATGTTGAAAGCCCGTCAACGCCTGACCGAAACCCTTCGAATTTTGCCAGGGTCGTCGATGATCGTGGCCCCGTCCGACACCGATCTCGCGTCGCCCGAGGTCGGACCGGGCCTGGAACAATCTTTCGGCGGCGGCGGCTACACGGCGTTGCAACGATCGGCGTTGTTGCAAATGGCGTGGGATCACGTCGGATCATCTTTGGACGGTCGCGAGTCGACCTATGAACTGCACGCCAACGGCGGCATCCCGGTCTGGCGAGCCCGCCTGCGCCGAAGTTTTACCCGCTACAACGAACTCGCCAACGCGGTGCTGAAGGAAATCCCCATTCAGATGCCAGCGGTCGACCTCAGTTCCATCCCCGCGGCGCCTGTGGCTCCGCGGCGGATCGTGGCGCCGGCACGGTAAAGGTCCAGGGCCACCGCCTGGTCGGAGGGAGGCCGCGGAACAGAACAGGCGCCCGAAGCGACCGCCGCCGACAGAAACCAGGAGTTTTCGCCACGGATGCACACTGATCGCGACGGATTTCATAATCATCTTGCTGGCGATTGCTCAATCCGGTCGTCGCCTCGGTCCAATAACATCTGTGTTGATCTGTGTGCATCTGTGGCGAAAATCCTTTCCTCCGCCGACATCTTAACTGGCCAGACCAATCGATAACTCAGTCCTCGATCAAAAAGAGCGCCAGAGAGGCCGAGCCTCACGAGTCGAACTTCCACGCGGAGCACGTACCGTCAGAAACCCTCATTGCGCGAACCCATCCACTGCGCAAAGGTCCAACTCGATGTCGATCGGCTCCGAATTGAAGGCGCGCCTCGCACGTCTGTGGCCGGTCCGGGGACGTCTCCCGCCCGCCCTTAACTTCTGACGCGTCCGTCCTTGTCGTGCCGCACCGGATCGGCGCGCTCGACCGAGGCATTCTCGTCGCGCGCCGGCTTTTCGCCGCCGGCTTCGCGTTGAAGCAGGCGCACGAGGCGATCGACAAGCTCGCCGCATCGGGCTGCTCGGTCGGCGCCGTGGCGAAGACCGAAGAGATGCGTGCCCAGGCCGGCGACCTCGCCGGCCTGAACGTGCAACTGCGCCAGAAACGGCCCGTATCGGGAAAGAGCGTCAACATCGCTGAAATGCGCGCCCGCCGAGGACTGTCGCAACGCGAATACGCCGACCTGCTCGGCCTCGATGTCCGTACGCCGCGGAACTGGGAGCAAGGCCGCAATCGCCCCGACCCGGCCGCGGTCAGCCTGATGCGCGTCTTCGATCGCGCGCCCGACACCGGCGGTGAGGCGTTGACCGAGCCCGTGGTCTGAACCACGTCACGGCGTCGGAGCATCCGCCCGCAGCAGACCCTCATGCTTCAACTCCGCCCACAGCGCCGGCGAAATGTCATGCCGGAACGCCGCGACGTTGCGCGTCACATGCTCCGGCGCCAAACCGCCCGGGATCACCGACACAACCGCCGGATGCCCGAACGGAAACTGCAACGCCGCCGCCGCCAATGGCACGCCATGCCGCCCGCACACCGCCTCGATCCGCGCCACTTTCTCCAGCATCTCCGGCGACGCGGCGGCATAAGCGTAACGAGCGCCCTGCACCGCGCCGGTCGCCAGGATGCCGGAAGCGAACGGCGCGCCGATGACAAAGCCAATCCCCCGCTCCACGCAACGCGGAAACTCGGCGTCCAACACCTGTTGATCCAGCAGCGTATACGGCAGCGCGACCAGAAAGAAATCGACGTCGATCAGATCGAGAAACCGCGGGATCATCCCCAACTCATTGATCCCCGCGCCAAACCCGCCGATCAGTCCGGAGGCTTTCAACTCCGCCAACGCCCGCGCGCCGCCATTGAGCAACTCGGTCAGCAGCGCGCCCACCCGCTCCGGCGTCTGGTGATATTGAACGTCCAGATCGTGGATCACCAACAAATCGATGCGCGGCAGTCCAAGCCGCTGCAGGCTGTCCTCGAACGAGCGCATGACGCCGTCGTAACTGTAATCGAACCGTACCCGGAACGGCAGGCCGCCGGACCACATGCCTCTGTCGTAACTTTCAGCGTGATGTACCGCGTGCATGGTGCGGCCGACCTTGGTGGATAGCACGAACTCACGCCGAGGTTGACGGTACAGCGCGCGGCCGAAACGATGCTCGCTCTGCGTCAGCCCGTACCATGGCGCCGTGTCGTAATACCGGATCCCCGCGTCCCACGCCGCCTGCAACGTCGCGGCGGCCTGGGCTTCTGGAATGACCTCGAACAGATCGCCCAGTCCGGCGCCGCCAAAGCCGAGTTGCGTGACCTCGACCTGGGTTCGGCCCAGACGCCGGCGCGCGAGCGGGTCCATGCGATTTGCTCCCTGGTGTGTTCCGCCTTCATACCAGAGCCCGGTGGGATTGACCGCGATGAAACGGCACTCGACCATCGACATGGGACGCCAGCAATGCGTCCGCCAACAATGCGAGGGAGGACGAGCAAATGCTCGGCACGATGTTCCGCGCGACTCTGGCGCTGTGCGTGATCGCGAGCGGCGCCGCGTGGGCACAACGATACGATCCCGGTGCCTCGGACACAGAGATCAGGCTCGGCGAAACCGCGCCGTTCAGCGGTCCCGTCGCGGTCGCCGGCGCCATCGGCCAGGCCTCGCTGGCTTATTTCGCCGCCCTCAACAAAGCCGGCGGCATCAACGGCCGGCAGATCAAACTCCTGTCGCTCGACGACGGCTACAGCCCACCGAAAACCGTCGAGGCGACGCGCCGCCTGGTCGAGGACGACAACGTCCTGATGCTCTTCGGCTCCGTCGGCACGCCCACCAACGCGGCGGTGGAAAAATACCTCAACCTGAAGAAGGTGCCGCAACTGTTCATCAGCACGGGCGCGAGCCGGTTCCGCGATCCGAAAAACTTCCCATGGACCATGGCCTTCGCGCCCGGCTACGCGGCGGAAGGGAAGGCGATGGCACGCTACGTCCTCGAAACAGTCCCGGCGCCCAAAATCGCCGTGCTTTATCAGAACGACGATCTCGGCAAGGATTTTCGCACCGGGTTCCGCTCCGGCCTCGGCGATAAGGCGGACACCCTGATCGTCAGCGAGCAAACCTTCGAAGTCGCCGACCCGAGCGTCGATTCGCAGATGGTGGCCGCGAAGGCGTCCGGCGCGAACGTGCTCTGGTTCGCCGGAACGCAGCGCGCCGGCGCCGAACATATCAGAGTGCGTCACAACCTCGATTGGTCGCCGTTGCATCTGGTGTGCAGCGTCGCTGCCGGCGTGGAGGCGGTGCTGAAGCCCGCCGGCCTGCAAAACGCGGAAGGCCTCATCTCGACCGCCTATGCCAAGGATCCGCTCGATCCCACCTGGGCGGATGACGCGGACGTGAAAGCCTATCTGGCATGGGCCAAAGAGAACCTCACCCAGGGCAACAATCCGCGCGATGCTTTGGTGGTCGGCGGCTATATGGTGTCCTGGCTGACGGCTTACGTGCTGGAAAAGGCGGGATCGACACTGACACGGCAGAATATCCGCGACATCGCGACCCATCTGGACCACGTCCGCGTGCCGATGCTGCTGCCTGGCATCACCGTCACGACGACTCCCACCGACTACACCGGGATCGGAAAGTTTCAGGTGCAACGATTCGAAAGCGGCAGTTGGGTGCCGATCGGCAAGGCAATGTCAGGGGAGTGAAGCATATGCGAAGCGGTACACTCCGCGTGGCACTGGCGATGTGCGTGGTTTCAACCGCCCCGGCGATGGCTCAACCGTACGATCCCGGCGCCTCCGCCACCGAAATCCGGCTCGGCCAGACCGCCCCATTCAGCGGTCCTGTTTCGGTCGCCGGCGCGGTCGGATACGCCTCGCGCGCTTATTTCGATGCTGTGAATAAAGCGGGCGGCATCAACGGCCGTCAGATTAAAGTTCTGTCGCTCGACGACGCCTACAGCCCCCCGAAAACCGTCGAGGCGACCCGCCGTCTGGTCGAGGACGACGCGGTCCTCTTCCTGTTCGGCTCCGTCGGCACGCCCACCAACGCGGCGGTGGAAAAATACCTCAATTCGAAGAAAATCCCCCAACTCTTCATCACCACCGGAGCGAGCCGCTTCCGCGATCCCAAAACCTTCCCCTGGACCATGGCGTATTTGCCCGGCTACATCGCCGAAGGCCGCGCAATGGCACGCTACGTCCTGGCCACCGTCGCCGCGCCGAAAATCGCCGTGCTTTACCAGAACGACGATCTGGGCAAGGACTTTCGCGCGGGCTTCCGCGCCGGGCTCGGCGATAAAGCCGCCAGCCTGATCGTCAGCGAGCAAACCTTCGAGGTCTCCGACCCGACCGTCGAGCAGCAAATGGTCGCCGCGAAAACCTCCGGTGCCAACGTTCTTTATTACGCCGGCACGCAAAAAGCCGGAGCGGAACAAATCAGGGCGCGACACAACCTGGGCTGGGATCCGCTGCACCTGGTGTGCAGCATCGCCAGCAGCGTCGAGGGAGTCCTCAAACCCGCCGGCCTGGACAATGCCGAAGGCCTCATCTCCACCGCTTACGCCAAAGATCCGTTCGATCCAACCTGGACCGACGATCCGGATGTGAAAATATTTCTCGCCTGGGTCAAAGACAATCTGACCCAGGGCAATCCGCGCGATACCGGCATCGTCAGCGGCTATGTCATTTCCTGGCTCACCGCTTACGTGCTGGAAAAAGCCGGCGCGACGTTGACCCGAGAGAACGTGCTGAACATCGCCACGCATCTGGATCATCTCCCCGCGCCGATGCTGCTGCCGGGCATCACGGTCACGACAACGTCCACCGATTACAGCGTGATCAACTCGTTTCAGATCCAGCGCTTCGAGAGCGGCCGCTGGGTGCCGATCGGCAAGACCATCTCCGGCGAATGACCGTCTTTTCCGCCGACAGGCGCGTGATTCAGTAGACGGCGCTGACACGCGGTCATAAGCTGGGTATGATGAAACACATCGCGGTCCTGACCAGCGGGGGTGACGCTCCCGGCATGAACGCGGCGATCCGGGCCGTGACGCGCAGCGCGCTCGATCAGGGCATGACGGTGCACGGCGTGCGTCAGGGCTGGCAAGGCCTCGTCGATGGTCAGTTCCGCCAACTCACCGCGCGCGACGTCGGCGGCATCATTCAGGTCGGCGGCACGTTCCTCGGCAGCGCCCGCTCCGCCGAATTCCGTGAGGAGAGCGGCCGCTCCAAGGCGTTACGCCACCTCGCGCAACGCGGCATCGATGGCGTGGTGGTGATTGGCGGCAACGGCTCGCAGTCCGGTTCGTACATGCTCAGCCAGTTGGGCGTGCACGTCGTCGGCATCGCCTCCACCATCGACAACGATCTTGTCGGCAGCGACGTCAGCATCGGCTGCGACACCGCGATCAACGTGACGCTGGAGGCGATCGACCATCTGCGCACGACCGGGTCCTCGCACAATCGCGCGTTCCTGGTCGAAACCATGGGGCGCGACTGCGGCTATCTGGCGATGATGGCCGGTCTGGCGGGCGGCGCGGAAGTCATTTCGACACCGGAGTTCGAAGTCTCCGCCAGCGAAATCGCGCAACGCCTGCACGCCGCGTATGAGCGCGGCAAAACTCACGCGATCGTCGTGATCGCCGAGGGCGTCAAGGAAAATGCCTCGCGGATTCTGGCGTATTTCGACGCCGACAAGCAACGGACCGGCTTTGAATTGCGCGCCACCACCCTGGGCCACGTCGTGCGCGGCGCGCCGCCCAGTGCGTTCGACCGACTGTTGGCGACGAGATTGGGGGTGGGCGCGGTGAAGGCGCTCAGCGAAGACGCGACTGGCGTCCTGGTTGGCTGGCAAAAGAACGAAGTCACCCGCACGCCGCTGGCCGACGTCGTCGGCCGCACCAAGCCAATGGACAACGAATTGTTGGAACTGGCGCGCATTCTGGCGAAGTGATCGCACCCGTCGCGTTCGATCGAGGACCACCGTTCATCACGCCCCCCGGCCAGCCCAGGCACGTGTCAGGCCGGGGCGCGACGCGCGGTCTCGGCGGATGGCAACAGCCAGGTCACCGCGAGGCACAACGCCAGCATCGCCGCCGATCCCCAAAGGCACGCCCCCAGCCCACCCATCTGAGTCAGCGCACCCGACAGTAAAATACCCATCAGCCGGCCCCCGGCATTGGCCGCGTAATAAAATCCGACATCTTCGGCCGCCTTGGCCGATCCGGCATAGGCCAGGATCAGATACGAATGCAGCGACGAGATCACCGCGAAGGCAAAGCCGAACACGCACAACCCAACGGTCACGATCAGGTCGAGCCGTTCGGCATGGGTGTTGCCAAGAACGACGGCCAGGACGACCGGAATGGCCGTCAGCACGGCACCCCATAGCCGGGCTTCCGGAACCTCCCGCGACAATCCGTCGCCGCTCCGGCGGATGACCGACGGGGCGATGGCCTGGACCAACCCATAACCAATCGTCCAACTGGCGATGAAGCCGGCGACTTCCATGTAACGCCATCCCTGGCTGTAAAGGAACACCGGCAGGCCGACCACGAACCAGACATCGCGTGAGCCAAACAAGAAAATCCGCGCCGCCGCCATCAGATTGATCGCCCGCGTCTTGGCGAACAATTCACGAAACGACTTCGACGCCTTCGCCTGTCCCAAAGCCCTCGGCAGGCTGACCGCCACCCCGATCAGAACACAGGCAAGCAAACCCGCCATGAGCCACGCGGCGCCACGGAACCCGATTGTCTCCAAAAGCAGGCCACCGAAGAAAAATCCGATGCCCTTCATCGCGTTCTTGGAACCGGTGAACCACGCGACCCAGCGAAATAACTGGCCCGATCCGCCTTCGGACGTCGCCTTGATCGCGGACTTCGACGCGGTCTTCGTAAGATCCTTGGCGACGCCGGCGATGCCCTGCGCGGCGACAACCCAGGCCACCGACAGGCTCGCGCTCCAATTGGGGTTCAGCGCGGACAGCAGCAGCAGACCGAGAATCTGCAGCGTCAGCCCGGTCATCAACATGCGCGGAATGCCAAACCGCGCCGCGAGCCAGCCGCCGCCGAGATTGGCGAAAATCCCCGCCGTCTCATACAGCAAGAACAGAAACGCCAGCATGAACGGCGTGTAGCCGAGGCTGTAAAAATGCAGCAGCACGAGCATGCGCAGCGCGCCGTCGGTGAGCGTGAAGCCCCAGTAGCTCGCGGTGACGATCACGTAGTTTCGCGTGGCGGACATCACACGCTCCTCTGAATGACGATATTGGCGAGATCGACCATGCGGCACGCGTAGCCGGCTTCGTTGTCGTACCAGGCATAGACCTTGAGCAGCGTCCCGTCGGTCACCAGCGTGCTTGGCCCATCCACGATCGCGCTGCGCGTGTCGTTCACGTAATCGGCCGATACCAGCGGGCGCGTCTCGAAACCCAGGATGCCGGCGAGCGGTCCGGCGGCGGCGGCGCGGAACAATTCGTTGACCTCGCTCTCCGTGACCGGCCGCGTCATTTCGAACACGCAATCGGTTAAACTGGCGTTGAGCACCGGCGCGCGCACCGCGTGGCCGTTCAGCTTGCCTTTAAGCTCGGGGTAGATGAGAGCGATCGCCGTGGCGCTGCCCGTCGTCGTGGGCGACAGCGAGAGCATCGCCGACCGCGCGCGCCGCAAATCCCGGTGCGGCGCATCGACCACCACATTCGTATTGGTCGGATCGTGAATCGTTGTGATCTGGCCATGACGAATGCCCACTGCCTCCTGCAGGACCTTCACCACGGGCGCGAGGCAATTGGTGGTGCATGACGCGGCGGTCAGCAGCCGCTGGCGTGCCGGATCATAGAGATGGTCGTTGACACCCACCACGATATTGAGCGCGCTGCCGTCCTTGACCGGTGCCGCGACGATCACCGTTTTCACGCCGCGCGCGAAATAGCCCTCGAGTTGCTCGGCCTTCAGGAACTTGCCGGTGCATTCAAGGACGATGTCGCACCCGAGATCGGCCCAGGGCACCGCGTCGGGCGTGGGCGCGTCGGTGAAGCCGATGCGGCGGCCGCCGATCAGGATGGCGCGATTGTCCTCCACGCCGAACCGCTCCCGCCACCGGCCGTGCACGCTGTCGAATTCCAACAGATGCGCCGCCGTCGTGGCGCCCCCTTTCAGTTCGTTCACATGTACCACATCCAGCCGGTTACCCGCGCGCGGATCGTCGGGCGCGCGATACATGCCGCCCATCGCCGCCCGCAGCGCCAACCGGCCAATGCGGCCCATTCCGTTGATGCCAACCCGCATGATCAGCGTCCCCCGGCCAGAGCCGGGATACCACCGTCCGCGATCTGATCGAGTCGGGCCTTGATCGCCATGCGATCGAGCGACGCGAACGGCAGAGCGGTAAAGATCCCGATCCGCCGCCGCAGACTCGCATAAAGCATGTTCAGCATGGCGGCGCGTTCGACCGGGCTGCCATCGAACCTGGCCGGATCAGGCAGCGGCCACGCGGCGGTGACCGCGAGATCGCCGAAGTCCGGGCAAAGCTGGCCGTTGGGGGTGTCGCAAAGCGTGACGATGAAATCCATCTCCGGCGCGCTCGGACCGGAGAATTCACTCCACGACTTGCTGCGAAGGTCGCCGGTGTCATGACCGAGCGCGCGAAGCTTTTCCACCACCTCGGCGTTCGGCGCGGCGGCCGGATCGGACCCGGCGGAATACGCCCGGAACCGCGTGCCGCCGATCTTGCGCAGGATCGCTTCGGCCATGATCGAGCGGGCCGCGTTATGGGTGCACAAAAACAGCACGTTGAAGGCCGGTGCCATGCCTTGGTCCTCGTCTGGCGATGGGGGCAGCAAACGCGCGAGGTCGCCGCACAATTCGGGGCGGCCTCCGCAACAGGTCTCGGTCAGGAAACTGAGCAGTTGTCGCAGGCCCGCGATCCGCGCCGCGTGGACGATGTGCCGCCCATGCCGGGTCGATCGCGTCAGGCCGGCACGCTCCAGCGCGGCGAGATGGAACGACAAGGTGGAGGGCGGCACAGCGAGGCGGCTGACGATGTCACCGGCACGCAGTCCGCTCGCCCCTTCCGCCACCAGCAGGCGCATGAGATCGACCCGTGTCTCCTGGGACAAAGCGGCGAACGCGGCGGCGGCTTCTATTGATTCCATAAGTCCAGAATGATGGAATAATCGGCTCATGGCAACCTCGCATCTCCGCCGGCCTTGACCATGGCGCATTCCCAACCGGCGAGGTTATGTTTGGCCGCATCCAGTTGGGCGCCCGTCGCGAACGCCGGCGCGTCGCCCGTGGAGGATAAAACGATGCCTCGGCGAACCCGGGCCAACCGAGAGGAACCATCCATGATCAAACGCTTCCACGTGCTCTATGTCGGTCAGATCGACCTCGACAACGTCGGCCTCGAAGGCACCCCGGCCAACGACCGCCGCTACAGCAACGACCGCCTCGCCGAGGTGTTCTGGACCGCGCGCCGCATCGCCCGCGTCATGGACGAAACCGGATACGAAGCCCTGTGGACCGCCGAGCACCACTTCCAGCACGAGGGCTATGAATGCCTGCCGAACCTGATCCAGCTCGGCCTCTGGCTCGCCACCCAAACGGAGCGGCTGAAGTTCGGCTGCGGCTTCAACATGCTGCCGATGTGGCACCCGCTGCGCCTCGCCGAGGACTACGCGATGGCCGATATCGTCACCGGCGGGCGCGTGATCATGGGCGTCGGCCGCGGCTACCACACAAGGGAAGTCGAGACATTTGGCGGCCCGTTGCTCGACGCCGACAAGAACCGGGAAATGTTCGAGGAAGGCGTGCAGCTCATGCTGAAAGCCTTCAACGAGGAATCCTTCAGCTTCCATGGCAAGTACTTCGACGTGCCGCCGCCGGTCGACTACCGCGGCTATAGAATGAAGGAGATCACCCTGGTCCCGCGGCCGATCCACCGTCCGGTGCCGATCTACATGCCGATCGCGTCGGGCAAAACGATCGACATGATGGGCAAATACGACCTCAAAGGCATGGTGGTGCTGAACGGCGAGAAGATCCTCGACGACGTCATCCGCGCCTACCAGGAAGCCTGCGCCAAATACGGCCACCAGAAGCAACTCGGCCAGGACATGGTGTGGGGCGCCGGCCTCTATCTGGCCAAAGACCAGGAGGAAGCCATCCGAAAAGTCGAACCCGCGCACGACGAGCGCTATAAATGGTTCGCCCCCTTCGGCTTCGTCCGTTACGCCGACGAGCACGGCCGCACCTGGGGTACGCCCGGAGCGACCGCCAGGACCCCCTCCTTGCGCGATGGCGTTCAACAGAAAGCGTGGTTCTGCGGCTCCCCCCAGCAGGTGATCGACGGCATCAAATCCGTCGAGGCCAAATACCCCGGCATGGAGGATTTCATGGTCCACTGGGCTGAAGGCCTGTCCCCCAACGAATTCGAGGAACAGTTGCGCTGGTTCGCCCGTGACGTGATGCCCGCCTTCACCGGCTGATCGCGAATTTCTGAAAATAATCGGCCGCTTTGATTCATATCAATGAGGCGGCCACCCCCGGCTGGCAAAACGCTTTTCGAGAGGCGGGCTCGTCTCGCTTCTTTCTTGGACTCCTCCCCAAACTCGGCGGCACCCATTCGGTGCCGCCACATTTTTTCCCACGGCGTCATAGCGGTTCGCCATCGCGGATCGCACGCCGTGACGTCTCGGGAAAACACCAGGGAGGACCATTTGGGGGGAACATTGCCTCTGGCGCACGATTTCGCCGGAAGGACCACGATGCCCGCCGGAGCGCTTTCAATGGCCGAGAACGACCCCAGGACCCGCCAGACTCCCGTCATACTTCTGTTGGCGACCGCCACCGTGCTCGCCGCCGTTTCGGGTGTCGCCAGCCTCGCCCGCGAAGTCGCCGAACTGGGGCCCCGAGTGGGCGACGTGATCGTGTTTGGCCCCACCCATCCCTCGCCGTTCGAGAGCATCGCGCGGCTGACCGCCAGCCGGCCCGGCCGCGCCCAGTGCGTCCTGGACCTGGCGATCATTCAGCGATCCGGCGGCAGCCTGGTGGTGGAGCAGCGCGGCACCGGTCCGGACCGATTTTACCGCGCCCATTGGGCCGGGCCTCTCACCAGCGAGAAGGCGACGGATTGCGGCACCGACGCCGACCTGACCCTGTCGCCTCAGGACATGACCGCGATCGCCACCGCCGCCGGCGGTCTGGCTGTGGACACCACGGCCGGACTGCGGTTGCGGTAGGATCGCCTCCCACCGGGAAGCGCCCCCATGGCCGCCGTCGGCCGGGATCAAACAGGCCCGCCGAGTGCCTCGATCAGCCGCCCGACCGGCGTCGTCCAATCCCCCGGCGTGTCCTGCCGGAACAGCCTGACCGACGGATACCACGGGCTGTCCTCCCGCCCGATCAACCAGCGCCAATCGGCTGGGCGATACACCAACACCCAGGTCGGCACGCCCATCGCCGCGGCCAGATGCGCGACCGCGCTATCGACGCTCACCACCAGATCCAGATTGGCGATGTGCGACGCCGTCTCCTGAAAGTCGGTCAGCTCCGCCGACACATCCAGCAACCCCATGGCCGCCATGGTGGCGCGATCCGCCTCCGGCGCCTGAACCTGTAGCGACACCAACGCCAGCCGCTCGATCGAGGCCAAACGCGCCAGCAGCGACAGCGGCACCGACCGCCGCCAGTCCATCGAGTTCTCCGGATTGCCAGCCCACACGACGCCCACCCGCACGCTTCCCGCCGGCGAAAGCGGCGCCAACCGATCCCGCCAAATCGCCTTGCGCCGCGGCTCGGGCGACAGGTACGCCCGCCCGCCCGGAATGTTCGTCAGCGTGGTGCCGAACAACCGAGGCAAACTGCCCATCCAGCACCACACCGCGTGCGGCCCCACATCGTTGATGCTGACGACACAGGCTTCAACCCCCGGAATGCGCGAAAACAGCGCCACCTGAGCCGCCCGGCACAGCACCACCACACCGGCGCACCGCTCCGCGACCAGCGGCAAATACCGGCAGAACTGAAACGCGTCGCCAAACCCCTGATCCGCCGCCACCAGGATCCGCCGCCCCGGCAACCGCATCCCGTTCCAAACCGGCGCGGTAAACCGAGGCATCGCCGTCTGAAACCGCGGCGCCCGGAACCGCCATTCATACTCTTCCCAGGCGGCTCGATACTCGCCCTCGGCCAGCAGCAGATGCGCCAGCGCCAGATGCGCCTCGACATCGTCCGGCGCCACCGCCAGCGCCGCCAGCAAGGCCTCGCGCGCCGCGTCATTGTCGCCACGATCGACCAGCACCCGAGCCAGTCCCAGATGGAACCGCGAATCGTTCGGATCGAGCCGCACCGCTTCCCGCGACCGCGCCAACGCATCGTCCAGCCGCAACGTCCGGCGATACGACTGAGCCAGTTCCAGGTGCCAGTGCGGCACGTCGCCCCGCGCGGCGATGGCGGCTTCCAGATGCGCCCGCGCCTCCTCGACCCGGTGCAGCCGACCGAGGAGGAACCCCTGGACCGCGACCGCCTCCGGCATGTCGGGCGCCGCGGCGATAACGGCACGGCACGCTGCTTCCGCCTCCGCCAGCCGTCCGCCGTTGGCCATCGCCTGGATTTCGTTCAGCCGGCGCAACAGGTCAGCCAATGCGAAGGTCTTTCCGTCACCGATCTGGATCGCGGCCGGCATGGCGACAGCGACGATTTCATTGCCCGAAACTGGCATGCCATAATAATACAGTACGGGCAATTCGAACCGTGAGGCCGTTCATCGGGAAGTTCGTCATGTTCCCCGCCACATCCGCATCGTGTTATGTTTTGTCTGATCGCCACCGTATCATGGCCCGAGCGGCCGATCATGGTCGCGGGCCCCTTTGCGTTTCTTGGCGTGATTCGCGTTTCCCTTTGCCGATGGCGAACGACGGCGGAGGGGCAGACAAGAATCAAACGCGAATAACGCCAAGGATCATCCATGACGTTCACGACCGTTTTCGACGCCGGGCGACAAGGCTATTCGAACTGGTGGTTCCCGGCGGGGGGATTGGTTTTCGTCGCCTACGGGTTTTCGCGGATATACTGCCCGGACCTTCTGCTGGGC
>Ga0182030_10002211_pt1 | contig 41164 bp, 43 predicted proteins | sample 812S3MmetaG_FD_121299 | JGI IMG/M metagenome (GOLD analysis project Ga0182030, IMG submission 121299) | Permafrost microbial communities from Stordalen Mire, Sweden - 812S3M metaG (Illumina Assembly) | ecosystem: Environmental > Terrestrial > Soil > Wetlands > Permafrost | place: Sweden...
CACCAGCAGCTCCGCGCTGACCGGGTCGACATCCAACTCACCGGTCCGCGTGTAGTACGTGGCCACCACGAACGGGGGGGCCGGGCTGCGCACCGCCTCGACCAGGGCATCGAAGTGACGGTCATCACGGTGCTCGGGTCGTCGGGCCCCGGACTTGACCTCGACCAGGGCCACCGACGCTTTGTGCGGTAGGGGTCTTCCGATGGCCAGGTCCACCCGCGCCGAGAGCTCTACGGCCCCTCCGACCAGTGCCGCTCGCAACGACTGGTGGGTGCGCGGCAACCACGCCGGCTCCAGTGACGGCCACCGCCGACGTAGCCCATCGGCCTGACGCTCCACCTCGCCGGCCAGCTCGTCCCGTTCCGGCGCGGCCAGGTGAGCGATCCAGCTGACCAGGTCATCCTGGCGATCGTCGACCGACAGAGCGGCCAACCCGTCGGCCATGGGATCGTCGATTGACCCCACCGTCACCAGCTGTCGGAACAGGGCGCCCATAAGGGCCCCACAGGCCAGGGCCACGGTCGGTGGGCGCTGGGCGAACTGGCTGTCGGTGGCGTGGGACTCGCAGGCCAACGCCTGGGTCAACCGTTCCCTGGTCACCACCAGCGGCACGCCCGGCAGCTCGGGGCCTGCGGCCTGCTCCAGCCACTCCCGGAGTCGGTCCACCAGGCAGGGATCGGGGTGGAGACGCGGCCGGCCGGTGTGGCGGAGTCGTTCGAGGAGGGCCGTCCCGGCCAGCGGCATCCACTCGGGGGCGTCCCGACCGGACGTGATCGGCACCAGGTCCGGAGCGGGCCGACGGGCGTGGTCCGGTGACAGGACGGCGGCCGGAGCGGGGCCGCGGTCCGACCACGGGATCCCACCGGGTTCCTCCCGGGTCCGTTCGATGTCCATCACCACCATGGAGTGAGTGTGGACCACGGGTGTGACAGCCGGGTCGGAGACCAGCCTCCGACCCCTGCCGCCGGTAGCCTCTCCAACGATGATGACCGCCGCTTCGGACACCGCGTTCGCCGTGGTCTTCGGGATATTCGTCGTGGTCAGCCTGGTCCTGTTGGTGCTGGTCATCCGGTTCATCATCCAGCGGGCCAAGGTGGACCGGGCCCGTTGGATGAACGGGTCGTCCGACGAAAACGAAGAGGGCGACGACACCGAAGAGGACGACGACGAGGACGAGGGCGACCGTCAAATCACCGCCCTGGTGCTGGGCGGCGGAGGAACCAGGGGGGCGGTCCAGATCGGGATGCTCCAGGTCCTGAGCGAGCACGGCTTCGTCCCCGACCGGATCTACGGCTCCTCGGTGGGCGCCGTCAACGGGGTGGCCTTCGCCGGCGACCCCACCCGGAGCGGGGTCGAGCGCATGACCGAGATCTGGAACCGGCTCACCCGTGACGACGTGTACCCCCAGGGCCGCCTGCACGGGCCCTGGCTGTACCTCCAACAGCGGGACTCGGTGTACCCCAACACCGGGCTGCGCAAGGTGATCGAGGACGGGGTCGACTTCGACCGGCTGGAGGACGCCACCGTGCCGGTGGAGGTGGTGGCCACCTCCCTGGCCGATGGACAGGAGCGATGGTTCACCTACGGTCCGGCTCTGGAGGCCGTGCTGGCGTCCACCGCCGTCCCGGCCATCTTCCCACCGGTGGAGATCGACGGCGAGCGCTTCATCGACGGAGGGGTGATCAACAACGTTCCCATCACCCGGGCCCTCAACGCCGGGGCCACCCGCATCGTGGTGCTGTTGTGCGGACCGCCGGCCTACGCCCCGGTGTCGCCCCGGCGCCCGGTGGAGGCCATGTTCAACGCCCTGATGATCTCGGTGCACGCCCGTTTCGTGCGCGACGTGGGCCAGCTGCCCCCCGGGGTGGAGGTCATCGTGTGCAGCGGGAGCCCGTCGGGCTTCCGTGACTTCGACGACTTCTCCTCGACCCAGGAGCTGATCGCTCTGGGCCGGGAGGAAGCATCAGAAGTGGTCAGGCGCTATGGGCTGGGTGGGCCCGGTGCGGCCGCCGTACCCACCTCGACGGCGGGCGGTACCGAGCCTCTGCCCATTCCGCCGACTTTCTTCTCGGGTTCCGGTCCGGCCGACGAGGTCGGCGACGGCCGGCCGGGGGCGGCCGAACCGGTCGAGTCACTCCCGTTGACCCACCCCGAGCCGGGAACGTAGCGCCGCACCACCCGGGCCGGCACCCCGGCGATGACGCAGTGGTCGGGGAAGGTGCCGCGCACCACCGCTCCCGCTCCCACCACCACATTCCGCCCCAGCACGGTGCCCGGGAGGATCACCACGCCGGTGCCGAGCCAGCTGCCGTTGCCGATGAGGACCGGAACGTCGCTGGGCCACTGGGCGTGCACCACCTCGTCGGGGTCCTTGTAGCCGTGGTTCTGATCGGTGATGTACACGTACGGTCCGGTATGGACGTCGTCCCCCACCTCGACCTGGAAGTGACCGACGATGTGGCTGCCCCGGCCGATCATGCAACGGTCACCGATCCGCACCACCGGATCGGTGACCATCTTCTGGCCCGGCACCATGCCGGCCGAGATGCTCACGTAGGGGCCCACCAGCGTGTCGCGTCCCACGTGGATCCAGCGTTCACCGAAGATGGCTCCCGAGGGGAAGGCCAGGCAACTCCCGGACCCGAAGAAGCCGAAGCGGGAAGCCAACCGGTCGCCGGGCCCGACGGCGCCGTGCTGGGCCACCCAGGTCCATGTCCCGTTGATCAGCGAGCTGAGCCATCGGCGTCGGATCGGAGGGTGCCCGTGGCCACGGCCTGGGCTGGGATCGCTCACCCCTCGACGGTAGCTGATGCCGATCGCCACTGACGATCCGAGCATCGACGAAGAGAGCGCCGGATCAAGAGGTAATCGCACCGCCCATAGAGTGATCGCATGTCCCCGGGCCAACCGCCGGCGCAGAGAGATCGGGCCACCCTGGGACGGGTGGGATTCGAGACCGGATCAGACGCCTATGAGCGGGCCCGGCCTACGTATCCGCAGGACGCGGTGGCCCACCTCGAGCGCACCGCCGGTATCACTCCGTCGTCCCGGGTCCTCGACCTGGCCGCCGGTACCGGCAAGCTGACCCGGCAACTGGTCGCCGATGGGGCCGACTGCGTGGCCATCGAGCCCTCAGCGTCCATGCGGCAGGCGTTCCGCCGGGTACTGCCCGAGGTACCACTGGCCGGAGCCACCGCCGAGTCCATCCCGGTGGCCTCGAACACCATGGACGTGGTGACCGTGGCCCAGGCCTTCCACTGGTTCGACCCGCCCCGGGCCCTGCCCGAGATCCGCCGCACGCTGCGGGACCGGGGCTGGCTGGTGCTCATCTGGAACGAGCGGGACGAGTCGGATCCGGTCATGGCCGAACTGGTCCGGATCAGCAAGTGGGATCTCTGTCAGCCCTATCCGGTGGGAACGGATTTCGGGCAGGACATCGATCGGAGCGGGCTGTTCGGACCGGTGGAGCGGACCACCTTCTCCTTCGTGCAGTGGCTGGAGCTCGATGCCTTCGTGGACCAGGTGGCTTCGCGCAGCTACGTCCAGGTGCTACCCGACGACGAGCGACAAGCTCTGTTGGAGAAGGTGGCCGAGTTCGGGGCCTCGCTGGGGTCGCCCATCGCCATGCCCTACGTGACCGACCTCTTCTGTGCCTCAGTGGCCCCGTGACCCTTCGCCTGTCACCGCTACGCAGGGCCGGCCGATCCACCCCCTGCCGGCCCCGGTTTGCCAATCCTGTCCCCCGAGGGGGAGCCTCTGGTCCGGAGGCGCTCTTCCGGGCGCCGGCCGTCACCCGGAGATCCGGCCGACATGGGGAGAACGAGCACGCCGATGATCAAGCTGACCTGTCTACTGAAGCGCAAGGAAGGGATGACCCCGGCGGAGTTCCAGGCCTATTGGAAGGACCACCACGCCGCCCTGATCGCCAACACCCGCTGCGGAAGCCACGTCATCCGCTACGAGCAGAACCCCCGTCCGCTCAGCGACTACCGCAGTGACGACGACCGCTCCGGGTACGACGGGGTGACCGTCCAGTGGTTCGCCTCCATGGACGAGTACAACGCCCACATGAATGAGGTCGACTCACCCCAGATGTTCGAGGACATTCCCAAGTTCTTGGACACCGATCACCTCGACTTCGTGCTCACCGAGGAACCCCGGGTCATCATCGACGGCACGGTCGACTGGACCGTCTGATCCGCTCGCAGCCGTCTGGCCGGGCCCGTCCCCGCCCCTGGCAGGGCTGAGGGTGCATTGACAGTCCGTCCTGCCGGACGTACGATCCGTCGTATCGGACACTCTGTCCGATCGACCGGAAGGATCATCCGACATGGCTGACAGTCAGTTTGACCTGAGCGGTATCGACTTCGGTGACATCGATCTCACCGACTCCAAGCCGTTCGTCGACGGGGTCCCCCACGAGTGGTTCGCCTTCCTGAGGAAGAACGCCCCGGTCTGGTGGCAGGAAGAAGCCGACGGTCCGGGCTTTTGGGCGGTGACCTCCCACGCCGCCTGCACCCAGGTCAACCGGGATTACGAGCACTTCTCCTCGGCCAAGAAGGCCACCTTCCTGTGGGAGCTGGGCGAGGACGATCTGGCCCAGCAACAGATGCTCATGCTGAACATGGACCCGCCGCTCCACACCCGGTACCGCCGGCTGGTCAACAAGGGGTTCACGCCCAAGATGGTCAACCAGCTGCACGATCGGATCAACGCGGCCGCCGACAACATCATCGATTCGGTCATCGAGCGGGGCAGTGCCGACTTCGTGACCGAAATGGCCGCCGAGCTGCCACTGGTAGTCATCGCCGAGCTGCTGGGGGTGCCCCACGAGGACCGGCACCGGATGTTCGAGTGGTCCAACCGGATGATCGGCAATCAGGACCCGGAGTACATGACCGGCGAGGAAGTGCCGGCCCAGGCGGCCATGGAGCTCTACGCCTACGCCTCCCAACTGTTCGCCACCAAGCGCGCCGACCCCCACGACGACCTTATGAGCGTCCTGACCGAGGTGGACATCGACGGGGAGAAGCTCTCCGAGCTCGAGCTCGAACTGTTCTTCCTCCTCCTGACGGTGGCCGGCAACGAGACCACCAGAAATCTCATCTCGGGAGGTATGGCGGCGTTCTTCGAGCATCCCGACCAGTGGGAACTGCTCCTGAACGACCGCTCGCTCCTGCCCTCGGCCGTCGAGGAGATGTTGCGGTACGTGACCCCGGTGATGAACTTCCGGCGTCAGACCACCTCGGCCTTCGAACTCGAGGGCCAGGCCATCGAGGCCGACACCAAGGTGGTGTTCTTCCACATCTCGGCCAACCGGGACGAGTCGGTCTTCGATGATCCTCAGGCCTTTGACATCACCCGCGACCCCAACCCCCACATGGCCTTCGGCGGGGGCGGGCCCCACTTCTGCCTGGGTGCCAACCTGGCCCGCATGGAGATCCGGGTGATGTTCGAGCACCTCTTGGACCGGATGCCCGAGATCCGACTCGACGGCGAGGTACAGCGGCTCCAGTCCCAGTTCATCAGCGGCGTGAAGCACATTCCGGTGGCGTTCCCGCCCGCAGCCCGCCTGTCGGCCTAGATGGTCGGGCGCCGATCGGCCGACGACCTCAAAGAGGTCATCCGCGACTTCCGGCGTGACCAGGTCATCGAAGTGGCCCGACGGCTCTTCGGTGAGCGGGGCACCACTGATGTGCCCATGGACGAGATCGCCGCCGAGGCCGGCGTGTCCCGCTCCACCGTCTACGTCTACTTCGCCAACCGGGACGAACTGCTGCGGGCCTGCCTCAAGGGCATGCACGAGCAGCTGCTCGAGGACATCGCCGAAAGTTGGGAGGCGGACGCCGAACCGGCCCACCGTCTCGAGCGGCTCATCGAAGGCATGCTCGAGCGCATCGACGACGACCCGGGGTTCTTCCGCCTGGCTCTGACCCAGGGGTCGGCGGCTCAGGGAGGGGAGGCCGTGGGCTCTGAGCTGGCCCTGATCAGCCTCAACATCGCCCGGCTGATGCGCGACCTCATCGTCGATGGCGTCTCGTCGGGAACCTTCCGGGACGTCGATGCGGACATGGCGCTGAGCCTGATCGGCCAGCAGATCTACGGGGCCATGGCCGTCCGGGCCGGGGAGACGCTCCCCCAGCCGGCCGCTTCGGCCGCCGCCCAGATCACCACCTTCATCCTCGGGGGGCTGGGAGCCTGAGGCCGCACCCCGGCTCGGCCCGGAGTGCGGTCAGCCTCCGGCCACCGCAGGGACGATGGACAGGGTCTGACCGTCGGACACCGGGGTGGCCAAGCCATCGAGGAAGCGCACGTCCTCGTCGGCCAGGAACACGTTGACGAACCGCCGGAGACCACCGCTCTCGTCGAAGAGGCGGTCACCGAAACCGGCGTAGGCCGTGTCGAGGGCCTTGAGGGCCTCGCCGACCGATGTCCCCTCCACGGTCACCACGCCCTCGCCGGCGGTGAGCGTGCGAAGTTGGGTTGGGATCCGGACGCTGACGCTCATCGTGTGCTCCTGTCCACGGCGTGTTTCACCGGCTTGACTCTAATGCCGTGGCGAAGGCCTCGAGCGTGGGCGCGATGGTTGCGGTCGGTCCCACCACCCCGGACAGGGCCTCGACGGTCTTCAAACCGTGGCCGGTGACCATGGCCACCACCCGCTCGTCGGAGCGGACAACCCCCTGGGCGGCCAGCTTGGCCAAGGTGGCGATGGTGACCCCGCCCGCCGTCTCGGCGAAGATCCCCTCAGTGCGGGCCAGGAGCCGAATGCCCTCGACCACTTCGGCGTCGGTGACCGAGGCACAGGACCCCCCGGAGGACCGGATGGTGTCGAGGGCGTACCAACCGTCGGCGGGGTTGCCGATGGCCAGCGATTTGGCGATGGTGTCCGGCTTGACCGGGCGGATGGCATCGGTCCCCTCGGCGAAGGCCGTGGCCACCGGCGAGCAACCCTCGGCCTGGGCCCCCGAGACCCGGACCGACGGCTCCTCGTCGAGCAGCCCCACCTGCCACAGCTCGCGGAATCCCTTGGCCACCTTGGTCAGCTGGCTGCCGGACCCGATCGGCACCACCACGTGGTCGGGTGCACTCCACCCCAACTGCTCAGCCACCTCGAAGGCCAGCGTCTTCGAGCCCTCGGCGTAGTAGGTCCGGACGTTGACGTTGACGAAGGCCCAGGTGGGTTGCTCGCTGGTCAGTTCGGCACAGAGGCGGTTCACGTCGTCGTAGCTGCCCTCCACCGAGAAGACCTTGCCGCCGTAGACCGAGGTCATGGTGACTTTGGCCTGTTCGAGATCGTGGGGGATGAGGACCACGGAGTCCATCCCGGCCCGGGCGGCATGGGCCGCCACCGAGTTGGCCAGGTTGCCGGTAGAGGCGCAGGCCGCAATCTTGAACCCCAACTGGCGGGCCTTGGTCAGAGCCACCGAAACCACCCGGTCCTTGAACGAGCCGGTCGGATTGGCGGTGTCGTCCTTGATCCACAACTCGCCCAGTCCCAACTCCGCTGCCAGCCGGTCGGCCCGGACCAGAGGGGTGAAGCCGGCTCCGAGATCCACCGGGGTGGCATCGGCCACCGGCAACAGGTCGGCATAGCGCCAGATGGACCGGGGCCCGGCGGCGATGCTCTCCCTGGTCATGGCGGCCGCCACCCGCTCGTAGTCGTAGGTCACCTCGAGCGGTCCGAAGCAGAAGTCGCACACGTGCAACGCCTCGGCAGGGTAGGTACGTCCACACTCACGGCATCGCAGCCCGGATACAAAGTCCACGTCAGTCTCCTCATCGCTCGGGCATTGGCACCTGGTGGACCCGTTTTCGCCTGATCAGGCTCGGATCACATTCTGGTTGCCGCGACGTCGCTGGGCCCGGTCCCTCAGTCGCTCTGGATGATTCCTACATTTTGGACGACATTCGCCACCGCCGTCAATGCGGGCACCCCGGCGCGTCCCGCCCTGGCCGCTTGGTGGCGCACACGCTTCCACACCGCGGGTGCCTTTGAGCGATGATGGCGGCATGCCGATCGCCGTTCCGTCCGGTGAGGACCAGGGCCGATTCCGACACAGCCAGTTCGACCCGTCTGTCCTCGCCGAGTCCAAAGGGGACCGCACCGTCTCGGTGTGCATCCCGGCCCGGAACGAGGCCGCCACCGTGGGTCCGGTGGTCCACGCCATCGTGACCGCCCTCACCGGCGAGGCGGGCGGCATCCCTCTGGTCGACGAGGTCGTGGTGGTCGACGACGGATCGGGGGACCGCACCGCCGAGCTGGCCCGCCAGGCCGGGGCCCGGGTCATCGCCTCGGAAGCCGTCCATGGTGGGAAGGGACAGGCCATGCGCTCGGCCCTCAAGGAGACCCAGGGCGACCTGGTGGCCTTCGTCGATGCCGACGTAACCAACTTCGAGCCCCACTTCGTGATCGGGCTGCTCGGTCCGTTGCTCGGTGACGACTCGGTCAGTCTGGTCAAAGGGTTCTACCGCCGACCGCTGCAAGGGGCCCCCGACGGCGGAGGACGGGTCACCGAACTGATGGCCAAGCCCGTCATCGACCTGCTCTTCCCCTTTTTGGCCTCCATCGAGCAACCGCTGGCCGGCGAGACGGCCGCCCCCCGCTCGGTGCTGGAGAAGTGCGGGCTGGCCGACGGCTACGCCGTCGAGCTGGCCCTCCTGATCGACGTGGCCGGCCTGTTCGGTGTGGAATCGATCGCCCAGGTGGACCTGGGGGTCCGGGTCCATCGCAACCGGCCGCTGGCCGAGCTGCGTCCCCAGGCCACCGACATCCTGCGAGCCGCTCTGGCCCGGGCCCCGCTGATCACCCCGGACTGAGATCGGAGGCCAGGAACCGCCCGAGCCAGGTAGCGGGCCCTACGCCGGGACGCATACCCCTTCGGGCTCGGGAACACCCTCGAACCCATCCGGTTCTGCCGGGTACGCGCCGACAGCCACGGGAGCCTGCTCCAGGTCCGGCGCCCGACGGCGGCGGCGACCCGGGATGACCAGGGCGGCCAGGGCCCCGATGGCCACCACCCCGGCCCCGGCGTACACCGCCGGGACCAGCCCGTTCACATAATCCTGGCCGGAGCGGTAGCCGCCGTGGGCGCTGAACACCGCGCCGAGGACGGCGATGCCCAACACGCCGCCCAACTCCCGGAAGGCACTGTTGGCCCCCGAGGCCACGCCCTCCAGTGAGGTGGGCACGGCCCCGAGCACCACCGAGGCCAAGGGCACGAAGAACAGGGTCATCCCCATCCCGCAGATGATGAAAGGCACGATCAGCTGGGAGTACGGGGTCGATGGGGTGACGACCGTGGCCAACCAGGCAAGACCGACGGTCTGGAGCACCAGGCCCGTCACCACCAGCGGCTTTCCGCCCCAACGCTCGGCCAGCACCCCGACCACCGGCGCCAGCACCATGACCATGGCCGTCCAGGGCAGGATCCGGATGCCGGCATCCAGGGGCGACAGGCCCTGGACGGTCTGGAGGAACTGGGTAAGGAAGAACACCGATCCGAACATCCCGAAACTGAACAGCATGGCCGTGACGTTCACAGCGGAGAAGGCCCGATTGCGGAACAGCCGGATGTCCAACATGGGGTGGTCGGAGCGCAGCTCCCAGGCCAAGAAGCCGGCCAGGGCCACCGCCCCGATCACGAAGGAGCCGAGCACCGTAGGGCTGCCCCAGCCGTTGGAGTTGCCCCGGACCAGCCCGAGCACCACCCCGAACAGCCCCAAGCTGACCAGGCCCACCCCGACCAGGTCGAGGCGGGAGCGCTTCCCGTAGGACTCCGAGAGCTTCCACCAGGCCAGAGGCATCAGCACCAGGCCCACCGGCACGTTGAGCCAGAAGATGTACTGCCAAGACCACCCGGTGGTGACGGCCCCGCCGACCAGCGGGCCGATGGCCACGGCGGCGCCACCGATGGCTCCCCAGATGCCCAGGGCGAAATTCCGGCGCTCGGGGGGGACCGCTGCGCTGAGCAGGGTCAGTGACAAGGGCATGATCATGGCCCCGCCGGCCCCCTGGAGGGCCCGGGCCGCCACCAGCACTCCGATGCTGGGGGCCAGGGCCGCCACGGCGGAGGCCCCGGTGAAGAGGGCGATGCCCAGTACGAAGATCCGGCGACGGCCGAAACGCTCGCCCACAGCGGCGGCCGAGAGCAGCAGCACGGCGAAGGTCAGGGTGTAGGCGTTGACCGTCCACTCCAATCCGGCCAGGCCGGCGTGGAGGTGGACCCGGATGACCGGGAGGGCGGTCGAGACCACCAGGTTGTCGAGGCTGGACATGAACAAGGCCAACCCGGTCACCACCACGGCCCACACGGCCCGGGAGCGGACCCGGGAGGAGGGACCGGTCCCACCCACCGGCGTGGATACCGACGATGGGGGCTCGGCAACCGGTTGGGACCGGTCAGCCGGCTCGGCCAGGTCAACGTGGCGGGCCTCGGATCGCCGCCGAGCAGAGTCCCTCCAACGGCGGAGGAGGCTCCGTCCCGGGCGGACCGTGCGCCACCCAGATGGTTGTGAGTAGTCACTAGATTGCCGGGACAAAAAGAGGGGGAGTGCGGGCTGACTCATGCGGGAACCTCCGTGTTCACGGCCTCGTCACCTTGGTTGTGTGCTCTGAGGGCCTCGGATACAGCTCTGATGGCTTGGATCTTCTCTGGCTCCGGGCACAGATTCTGGGCCCAGGGATCGGGGACGGACAGCAGATCGATGGCGGACATCACGTTGAGCAACATCCCCATGGCGAAGAATTGGCGGAGCTCGTCGTCGGAGAGATCGGTGCGCTCTTTGACCATCTCGGCCAGGACCTCGAAGGTCCGGCGGCAGCTCCGGGCGATGTCGGGGTCGCCGGGAGCCGCGGCGAATCCATGCAGCTGGACCTGGAGCAGCTCGGGATCCTGCATCAGCTCCACGTAGGCGACACCCATGGCCTCGAGGGCCTCGTCACCGGACAGCCCCTCGCTGGCCGAGGTCAGACCACGGATGATCCGGTTCCCCACCAGGTCGTAGGTGGCCACGAACAGGTCTTTTTTGGTGCCGAAGAGCCGGAAGAGATAGGGCTGGGAGATCCCGGCGCGGCGGGCGATGGCCTCGGTGGAGGTCCCGGCATAGCCGGAGCGGGCGAACTCGGAGATGGCCGCGGCCAGCACGGCAGTGCGGCGCTCCTCGGCGGTCTGGCGGGTCGAAACCATCATTACACCATTGTGAGTGGTTACTCACTAACTTGTCAAGTGGGGGCACTTGGTGGACGTCCCCGCCGTACGGGTAGCGTCCCTGCATGCGTACCGACGCTTCCCCGCGTGACGGGGACGGCCGTCTCGCCAACACCGTGCTGGTCTCGAACCGGGGACCGCTGGCCTTCGGGATGGAGGACGGCCGACCGGTACCGGCCAACTCGGGCGGGGGACTGGCCGGATCGCTTCGCCCCATGGTGGTGGGCTCCGGGGCCACCTGGGTGGCGTGCGCCCTGGACGAGGCCGACCGGGCCGCGGCCGCGGCCGGCCTGATGTCCAACGAGGGTCTGAGGATCGAACTGATCGAGCCCGATCCGGAGATGTACAGCATGGCTTACAACGTGGTGTCCAACGCCACTTTGTGGTTCTGTCACCACCATCTGTTCGACTCGGCCCGGCGGCCCCGCACCGATGGGCACTGGATGACGGCCTGGGAGGCCTACCGGGAACTCAACCACTTGTTCGCCCGCCGGGTCGCCGAGGTGGCACCGGAGGGAGGCACGGTCCTGGTGCAGGATTACCACCTGGCCTTGATGGGAACGACCCTCACCGGGCTCCGGCCGGACCTGCGCACGGCCCACTTCACCCATACCCCGTTCGCCGACCCGTCGGTGTTGCGCATGCTGCCCACGTCGGTGGGGACCGAGCTCCTGTCGGCCATGGAAGGGTTTGGTTCGTGTGGCTTCCACACCGAACGGTGGGCCGCCGCCTACCGGCAGGGTCTCTCGCTCCTCCGTCCCGCCGGTACTTCCGCTCCCGGCTCCACGTTCGTCTCCCCTCTGTCCACCGATCCGGACCAACTCCGGGCTTCAGTGGCCGAACCGGCCGTCGGGCAGGCCCTGGCCCGGATCGAAGAGCGGATCGGAGGAGCGGATCGTCAGGTGATCGTGCGGGTGGACCGGATGGAGCTGTCGAAGAACCTGCTCCGGGGATTCTGGGCCTTCGACGAGTTACTGGAGCAGCAGCCGCACCGGCGGGAGCGGGTGGTCTTCGTGGCCCTGGCCTATCCCACCCGGCAGGGATTGGCCGAGTACCTGGCCTACCAGAACGAAGTCGAGAGCACGGTGGCCCGCATCAATCAGCGGTGGGAACGACCCGGATGGACGCCGATCGTGCTCGAGGTCGACGACGACTACCCACGGTCACTGGCCGCTTTGTCCCGCTACGACGTGCTGTTGGTCAATCCGGTGCGGGACGGGATGAACCTGGTGGCCAAGGAAGGTCCGCTGGTCAACACCCGCAACGGAGCGCTGGCTCTCTCCCGCGAGGCCGGCGCTTTCGACGAGCTGGGATCAGCCTCGGTAGAGGTGAACCCGTTCGATGTGTGCGGCACGGCGGCCGTACTGGCCGAGGCGCTCGACATGGAAATGGACCAGCGGTCGGCCCAGGCCGGCGAGCTCAGGAAGCTCATCCTGGCCCGTCGGCCCTCCGACTGGCTCAACGATCAACTCGACGCGGCCCGCTGACAGGTCGAGCGACAGGTCGGCGGTAGCGGTCAGCCCTCGGCCAGCCACGCCAGCAACTGCAGGGCTTTGGCGGGGCCGTTCACGGTGATGTCAGCGGCCTCGATCACCTCGGGAGCGCTCTCGTCGTCGACCACCGCTATTGACACGGTGGCCATGCCGTCGTGGCGGGCCAGATCGCCCAGGGCAGCGAAGGCAGGGAGATCACCGAGGTCGTCGCCCACGTAACAGGCGGCCGAGCATCCGGCGGTCAGTTCGCGGGTGACTGTTCCCTTGTCGACGTCCACGTCGGGTCGCAGCTCGACGGACATTCGGCCCAGGTGGGCCCGCAGCCCGGTGCGGGCGGCCTCTGCTGAGGCCGCGGCCTGCGCCCACTCCGCGGCCTCGGGGGCCCGACGCCAGTGGACGGTGACCGCCAGTCCCTTGGGCTCCACCACCACTCCGGTCGGAGCGGCGGATCCCAGCCGCAAGGCCGCAGCCTCGACGGCCGAGCGCCACCGTGCTCCTGCCCGCTGGGTCTTGATGGTGCCGTTCTGGCCGGACCGCTCGAGACCGTACAGGCCCACGAACTGCACGCCCCGGTCGTCCCGGTGCGGACCCGGCGAACCCTCGGCACCGGAAGCAGAAGTGGGCCCCAACTGCTCCACCAGAAACGACGCCGGCCGGCCCGACACCACAGCTACCACGCCGAACCGGTCGGCCAGACGGGCCAGGACCCCGGCCGTTCCCGGCACGGCACGGGCGTTGGCAGGTTCATCGACAATCGGCGACAAGGTGCCGTCGAAGTCGCTCACGATGGCAGTGTGGGCCGGGTCCACCAACAGCGGGGCCAGGGCCTGACGTGTCTCGGGTGTCGGCAGTCGGTCGGTCGGACCGTCCGAGGCCATCGGTTAGGTGCCGATCAACCGGCGGTGGTGGTGGTCGTTGTGGAGATCTTGTCGGCCAGGTCTGGACCGACCACCACCGCCACCAGGGCTGAGCCGATCGAGGTGACGGGGGCGGCCGTGGTGTACGGGGCCACAACCGAGGTCGGCAGGTGCAACGAGGTGGCGATGGCATCGGCCGACTTCTCGTAGCCGGCTACGTAGTAGATCTGTGTGGCGGTGACCGACGTGGCGGCATTGGTCGGGGCGAGCAGGTCCCATCCGCCAGGCCTCAGCTCCGCGGTGACGGCGGCGGCGGCCCCGTTGACCTCCGAGCCGTTGGCCACCATCACCACGACCTTGGACGGGGGGATGGTGGTCGTGGTGGTACTCCCCGAGTGTTTCGCCTTCGGTTTGGTGGTCGGTGTCGTGGCGGTAGTGGTCGGAGTGGAGGTGGCCTTGGTGGCGCCGGTGCTGCCGGGATGGATCTCTCCGAGAATCAGCACGGTGGCTGCCACAAAGAGGACGAGGACGATGAGAGCGCGAAAAACAGGGATCCCCCCGTCGCGCCCTCCACGTCCCCCGGACTGCTGTCGGTCGTGTTCAGAAGGGTCGGCCACTGCATGCAGCCTGCCAACCAGGGGATGCAGAAGCAAGCGTTTCGAAAAGGGACGCCGACCGGGACGGCTCCCGGACGTGGCCCGGCCACCCGAAAGGGGCGGGAAAGACCGTAGGATGGCCGGGGAACCGGCAGATCCGGTACCTGGCCGGTGTGGCGCAGTTGGTAGCGCAGACGACTTGTAATCGTCAGGTCGTGGGTTCGATTCCCACCGCCGGCTCCAAAAATCCCGTTCAAATCGGAATCAAGGGGTCGCACGTCTAGAGAGACGAATCGGTCCGATCCTGCCAGGCAACAAGGAGGTCCGCTTTGGCTGTCTCCCCCATAGCCCGATAAGCCTGCTCCCAGACAGTCGGATCAGCTATTGGGAGGGAATGCCAGGTCCCAGCCACCCGGGTCGGCAGTTCGATCCTTTGACCTTCGATTCGGACGGCGAATCCAACGATGACGTCGACGTCGTGAGTTCCGGCATCGACAATGTAGAGAGCAGCGCTGGCGAAGATCCCCACTCCGACGGTTCCGCACCGGTAGGGATAACCGACCTCAACCAATGCACGCACGACGGAAGATGGGGCACCGTCAGTTGTGATATCCCAGTCGCGGACTACCCGTGTCAGGCCCAGGGCCGCCAACAGTCCGGAACCGCCGATAGCCCCGACAATCCCGTGGTCGTCAAAGCAGCTAAGGATCTCTCGAACCGCCGTTACGTCGGGAATCGCATCCACGGTGTCATTCTTGCTGGCTGCGATCTCCGGCAACAGAAGCCCACCAAACGAACTGGGGATCATCGAATCACCGCGTCGCCGGCGCCACAGGGGCGTTTTACACTGGCGAGGTCGGGCCAGATTTGGGGGTCAAATGGCGAAGGTCGACTACGACGAGCACCAACACACCGTCTACGCCGTCGGCAGACAGATGTCGCCAGCTGCGCTGCAGACCTGGATGGAGGCGTTGGCCCGCCATTTGCCGGAGACTCGACCACTGGCCTGGCTGGACTTGGGCTCGGGTACCGGGCGCATGACCCCGTCGTTAGCGAGCACCTTCGGCGGCCCCGCCTACGGCGTCGAGCCGGCCGACAAGATGCGCTCTCAAGCCGTGGCCCACGCCCACCACCCCGCAGTCACGTACTCGGCAGGGTTTGCCGAGCACATCCCATTGCCAGATGCCTCATCTGACGCGGCGTTGCTATTCTTCGTCTGGCACCATGTCGTCGATCGGGATGGCGCTGTCCAGGAGTTGCGTCGGGAGGTTAAGCCCGCCGGCACGCTCTTTGTGCAGGCGAATTTCTCCGACAGGATGCCTGATGCCTGGTGGTTACACGTCGTTCCTGAATGGATGAACATCCACCAAGCGCAGTATCAGTCGGAGGAAGAGGTGCGGAGCGACTTCATCGGTGCCGGCTGGACGCTCGCCTCCCATGACGAGATCACCTGGCTTCGCTCGGCAAGCCTGGCCCAGGACTACGGGAGGCTAAGGCTCCGTCCCACCTCACTCTTCGAACATATGAGCGACGAGCTCGTCGAAGCGGGCTTCGCCAAGATCGAGGTGGCGCTGCCCTCACTCGACGACGGGCCTCAGTTCGAGACCAGCGCTCTGCCCGTTTTCCGACGCTAGTTAGTAAGTAAAAGTTCCGCACTGCCGGATCGAGGGCGATTGCCGTTTTCTGTTACTCACCTTCTCCTGAGGTATGGTCGGACGCCGAGTTGTGATGGCGCGCCGTGTTCAGTGATGCCGAGGCGTGGCGCTCACGCATCCGTCTCGATAAGTTCACCGAGCAGAGCTTCCCAGGGCGATTTGTCCCATCCATCTTCTTCGCCAAGGGTTTTGGCGACGGTCACAGCATCCTCGACCCACTGAATGTGCATGTCTTCATCAGGATTGCGCTTCACCCCCTGGTTGCCCGTCAGTCCGAACTCCAATCCGAACCAGGTGTCCTTCCACTCCTGATGGAGCTCTTTGATTTCCTTCCACCTCGGATGAGACTGGTCCTTGTCGTCCGCCATCGCGAATGCCCAGTGAAAGCACCGCCTGGCGCGCTTTGAGTCAGCATCCGAGTTGGACTGCGCAATGACATCAGCAAACCGCTCCACTTTGGCGGCCTCTTCCTTCGGAAACTCCTCTTGTACGTTGCGAACGAACAGTTCGAGCATGGGCGACGGACTCAGGGCTTTGCTCATTTGACAACCCTAACCTCATATGCTGCGGACACTCCCTTTGATTCAGTTACGGGCTGACAACAAAAGCAGACCCACAGGGCTGGATAGCCAACGGACGTGTCAGCACGTGGAGCCGATGGTCAAGAACACCCGGTCCTCGTCTGGACGGCTGGCTTAGCCTCGATCCACCGAATTACCGGGTGTGATCCACTCATCTGAGAGCGGACCATACGCGGAAAATGCCCCCTGTCTTGGGAAGATGTGACTTGCGACAGCAACATCACCCTCGAGCAGAAAGGCATCTTTCCGGTGCACACAGAATCCCACAATCCGGCGCGCCTTGCTGTGACCTTCGACGACGACCGGGCGGTGGCCGGAGCGGGGCTGGCTCTGGCTGCGGTGTTGTCCGAGCAACTGGACCTGGTGGCCTGGGCCGACGAGCTGATCGACCTGGGCGACCGCCCCGGCCATGCTCGTCCCGGTCGCAAAGTTGCCGCCCTGGTGCATGCCATGGTGGCCGGTGCGGAGTGCATCGACGACTGCGACGTGCTGCGTTCGGGGTCAACGGGCAGTGTGCTCGGTCACGACGTGATGGCCCCGTCCACCCTCGGCACGTTCCTCCGGTCCTTCACCTTCGGCCATGTCCGCCAGCTCGACTCCCTGGCGGAGCAGATGCTCAGCCAGGCGTGGGAGTTCGGCGCCGGTCCCGGCGACGTGGCCATGACCATCGATATCGACTCCACCATCCAGCAGGTCTATGGGAAGCAGAAACAAGGGGCCGCCTATGGCTACACCGGGGTACTCGGCGAGCATCCCCTCGTCGCCACCCGGTCCGACACCGGGGAGGTGCTCCACCTCCGCCAACGGAAGGGCTCGGCCAACAGTGGCCGGGGAGCACCCCGATTCGTGCGGGAAACCATCGGCCGGGTGCGACGAGCGGGCGCCACCGGTCAGCTCACCCTGCGGGCCGACTCGGGCTTCCACTCCAAGCACGTCGTTGCGGCCTGTCGAGACCACGATGTCCGCTACTCCATCACCGTCAAGCAGCACAAAGCCGTGGTCCGGGCCATCGAAGCCATCCCCACCGAGCGCTGGACGGAGATCGACTACACGACCGGTGGGAAGGCCCAGGTGGCCGAGTGTCCCTATGGCGATGGACATCGTCTGGTGGTGCGCCGCACGAGACTGGTCGGCCAGCAGGCCGAGCTCTTCCCCTCGTGGCGTCACCACGCCTTCATCACCGATCAGGAAGGGACGGCCGTCCTCCTCGACGCCGACCATCGCCATCGTGCCGTGGTGGAGCTGGCCATCCGGGACCTGAAAGATGGATCGGGGATGGCCCACTGCCCGTCGGGGACCTTCAGCGCCAACGCCGCCTGGTCGGTGCTCGCCACGCTGGCCCACAACATGATTCGTTGGGTAGCCGCCCTGGGGTTCGAGCACACCGGGGCCGTCGTGGCCAAGACCATCCGGCGGAAGTACCTCGCCGTCCCGGGCCGGCTCACCCACCGGTCGCGTCGGACCCAGCTCCACCTGCCGACACGCTGGCCATGGGCCACGGAGTGGATCGACTGCTTCGACCGCTTGCGGTCACTGTCACTACAAACCTGATCAGCACCCCATGGGGCGGCCCACCACAGTCCCGCCGCTCCCAGTTCGATCACCGCCACTCGCACCCTGGACCGTCACGCTCTGTCGGCCTCAGAGGTCACCCAACGCCACCGCTGGCACCAACTGCCGGCACAAAATCACCAACTTGTCGGTTCACCCGTGCGGATCGGTGGATCGAGGCTTAGGATTTCGACGATGAAGACGTTGGTGAGCGATGCCGAAGAGCCAGAAATCCCTCCGAGAGAAGTGCCATTTTTCACCAAGCCCACTCGAGACGAGGGTGACCCGGAGGGCTGCCTGGTTTGGACCGGGACGCTCGGGCTTCTGCACAAGGTTGATTTCACGGCCCGGGCTTTCACCGAGTTGGTCGAACTCGCCCGCCGACACCTCGAGAAGGTATTCCTCGATGAGTCCGTATCGATCCGGATTTTCATTGTTCCTGATGCCCCGATCGAAACGATCCGTTCTGAACAGATCGCCGAGGTGAGCATCTGGCCGACCGGAGGCCACGCGGCCCAGGCTGGCTAAGTCCGTCGGATCTGCCGCTGCACCCTGATACTTAGGGCTTTCTCGCTTCCAGCGCGACTCCCATGATCGAGGCACGTCAGGCGCTGCTCGGCAACAGCGGCCCCGGTGCCGTAGGCGTCGCGGCGGCAGGGTCAGGGGAACCCGGCCCAATGACCGGTCGATGAGGCCTAACCTCAGAATGTGGCTCGGCGCTCCATCGTGTTGTTGTGGATTGTGGGTGGTCTGATCTTGACCTCCTGCTCCTCGTCCACAAGCGATCCTGCGAACACAGCCGCTTCGACATCGAGCTCCGAGGTTCCGACTACTTCCACCGTGGTACCTGCGGACACGACTACTTCGATATCGATTGCTCACCTGGCGATGTGTACGGCATCCGATCTTGACGCGATGGGCGGGTGGCAAGGGGCAACGCAGACGATGCTGGGTGGCATTTCGTTCACAAATGTCTCGAAGTCGGCGTGCACTATGTACGGCTTCCCCAGTGTCGAGCTGATCGATGAACAGGGCGCCGTCGTGAAGGAACGAACGCTGCATGGGGTATCACCGGCATCGAGCACCTGGACAGACAAAGCGCATATTTTCGCGGTACCACCCGGAAAACCCGATCAAGCCTTTATCCCGCTCCAGTTCTCTTGTGAGGGTCCGGTCCCTGACGTGCGTACGGTGCGAGTCGTCCTATCAGATGGGACATATCTGTACGCCAAGCCAGGCGGTGATCCGTGGACCGTAGAGAGCTGCGTTCAAGGAGTTTCGGGGCCATCGACTCTTTCGGAAGGTCCCGTCCAACCCCAGCCAACGTAAAGTCCTGACCTCGGCGACTAGGGCCATGGACTGGGATCGTAAGCCGGTCCGACCGCACAATGTCTACCCACTTGTGCCGCGAGAGAGTGAGACTGCGAGCACTTTGGCTTCATGCTCCGTGAAGCCACCAGCCAACTGCACCGAACCGTTGAACGACGTGAATGTCGACTGCGTAGGCTGAATAATTGGTATTGAGACGACAGTGCCATCGACCACAACCGCCACGAGCGCATGGAACTGAGCCTCCGAAAGATGATCCCATTGCTTGGAACCTGTGGCCGTCAGCGTGAGGTCCACGATCCATTGTCCATCGATGAAGGCCGATTGTGCCGATTCGACCGACGAGGCGGTCACCTCTGCCGGACCTACGACGTAGCGGTCTGACCCTCCAGCAGAGGGAGTGCCCGGCAGCAGCACAAGAGCTGCGGTGGCCTGCGCCTCAGTCGAACTCGACGGATAGGTGGCAAATTGTGGGTCAGCAGGAACTTTCGAGTTGGATGTGTAACCATCGACGCTCCCAGTGCTTGGGTCGACATGGAGTCGAGAGGCCGTCAATCCATATGGCAGGGAGCAGACTGGTAAGGATCCACTCGCTCGGAGACCCGGCTGGCCAGCTGGAGCATAGGGAGGAGCGAAGCACAGCACGGGGCGAAGACTGAAGACAGTGCTCGACACCTGAGTCCTGCCCACTTGTTGAACAGACCCGGGTGCCGAGCATGCGGCCAGCAGCACCACAAGTGCGGCTAAGGCCAGTAGGCGACGACTCTGTACTGCGAGAGTGCTACCCACAAGCGAGGGCAACAGAGCCCGGTGTTTGAGTTGAGCACCCGGGAGTGGCATTCGGGCACCGTGCCGACTGTTGACGCGTGCGCGTCGAGGCACCGGACAAGGGTTCCCGACTAAACGCGGCCGTAGCGATCTTCGAGCCGCACGACGTCGTCGAGCTCGGTAGTGCTGGCCTCAAGGATGACACTGTTCTCCAGAGCGGTAATGCGGTGCCGAGTTCCAGGGCGGAGGTGCACGGCCTCGCCGGGAAGCAGCTCAAATGACTCCAGCGGGGTGTCGGGCTCACCCACCTCGAAGAGAAGTCGGCCCGACTGCACGGCGACCGTCTCCTCCTTCTCCTCGTGATACTGAAGCGAGAGGGCATGACCACCGTTGACGTACAACGCCTTTCCGCAGTAGCGGCCGTCGACGAGCGCGAAGTGCTCTTCGTGTCCCCACGGTTTCTCGACTCGAGGGACGGTCGACACCCACGAAGACTTGGTCATTCGAATTCTCCCGAAGTAATAAGGCCTCGCCGATTTATGACAAACATTACCAAGCGTCCCGAATCGCTGACAGGGGTCCCAGCCCCTACACGGTTAGCAATTCATTTGGTGCGGCCACTGGACGACCACTGAGCATCTCATCGGCTCTCCGAAGCCGGGCACCCAGTTCGACCAGCATCTTGTTCATCACCGACGGATATGAGCGGCAAAGCTCTCTGAACTCGGCTCGGGACAAGACAAGAAGCCGTAGGTCGGTTTCGGCGACAACAGTGGCGGTACGTTTCCCCCCGTCGAGGAGGGCGAGCTCACCGAAGAAGGCGGTAGGCGAAAGAGTGGCGAGGGTGACGCCATTCCTCGAGGCCTTTGCCTGGCCTGACACGATGATGAAGAATTCGTTTCCGGGCTCGCCTTCTCGGGCCAGGACCGTGCCCGAGGGTGTGTCAACCTCCGTGCTCAGTGATGCCAGCCGCCGGAGTTCCTGGCCATTGCACCCGGAAAGAAGGTTCACACCTTTCAGGAGAGCGGTTCGCTCGTCCCTGCGCATCCGCATCTGCACCATCGGTCGGGCCTCCCGTCCTGGTCCGTTATGTCTGTCGCCTCGCCGCCGAGGACCGACCGTTCAGCGTTCAGACCCGTTCGCCACGGTCGACGCAATCCGACTGAGCCTCATCATTCGGTACCCCCCACTGGATGTCAAGCGAATTCTCGGAGTTACCGCCATGACCGCCCTCGCCCGACTTGGCCGCATGCAGCACTGACCCGTCCCCGCCTCGCCGTAGCCCACGTTGATTTGCCAACCAGCCGGTTGTCCACGTTTTCGCCCATATCCTGTGCGAATGGACCAGGAGGCGTATGGCCATCTGGCCGCAGTAGCCCCCACGATGACTGGCGTCGAGGACACCTTTCAACGAAGAGGACTTGCCCGCATGTTGCTGACACACGGACTGGACCGTCGCCTGGCGCGCAAAGGAGCGCGCCGCTTGAAGGTGGGATTCGAATCCGAAGCAGCCCGCAGCCTCTACCTCGGTGTCGGCTTTGTCCAAACGTCGATTGATGGGCTTCTGATTCGACCAAGACCACCCGTATGGCCTCTCACGGGCAATTCGCCTTCCGACCACATCGCACCACCGCCGTCGGATGGGTAGGACCAGAGCTGTCCGTCAGGGCTGGACAGCCAGCGGTCGACCAGCGATTGCCCCACGTAGCACGTTGAGTTGCTCGAGCGAGCCCTGGGATTCGTCAGGTTGGCTGGCGGCCATCGAGAGAGCCAAGGCCTCGATCAGGACGATGGTGGTGGCGTGTGAGGCGAACATTCCCTGGCGTCCTCGTCCACTCAACAAACGCACCGGGGTCTGCCACTCGGTCGGCACCGTCACCGAATCGGTGACGAAGACCACCTCGGATCCGATCTCCTCCGCTCTCTCGAGGAGTACTCGAACGTGCCGGTGCAGCCTCCCGTAGGAGAAGACGACAACGGCGTGACCCTGCTTCACGCTCAGCAGCTCGTCGGCACCGTCAAATCCCGCGTGGGTCAACGCTGCGGAGTCTTTGCCCAGTCGCCGGAAGAGGAAGGCGGCGTACCCTGCGAGAAATGCCGAGGGTCCGACCCCGCTCCACCAGACGCGCGGAGCCTGGGCGATGATCCGATTGGCCTCCCGAAACTCTGACTCGGCGATTCTCCCAGCCATGGCCGTTAGATCCCCGCCTTGACGCTCGATGGCGGCGCGCAACTCGTCGGCGGGGTCTTCGACGGCATCGAGACTCTTGCGCAGCCGCTCTTCGATGGGCACTTCGACGGTCTGGCCGGCGACGAATCGCCGGAGCTCCCGGTAGCCCTCAAAACCGAGTGACCGGGAGGTTCGGATCACGGTGGCATCGCTGGTGCCGACCGCTTGGGCCACCTCCCGAGCCGACATCGCTCCCACCCGAGGCCCGGCGGTCATCAGGAAATCGGCCACTGATCGCTCGATCGGGCTGGTGAGGATGGCCGTCCTCGCCACCAAGCTGGACAATGTAGTGTTCTCGTCAGAGGCTTTGGTCATCTGTAGCAAATGCTACACCGTACGACAAGGTTGAAACGTGAAGAGCGAGATCCTGCTCATTCTGGCGGTGGTATTGGCCACGGCCGTCGAGATGGTCGAGGCATTGACCATCGTGCTGGCTGTGGGGGTGACCCGAGGGTGGCGGGCCACGTTGACAGGCGTGGGAGTGGCTCTGATCGCACTGGTCGTGGTCGTGGCAGCCTTGGGCCCGGCCATCACCCACCTGTCACTCACGCCGTTGCGCTTGATCGTCGGCGGCCTGCTCTTGTTGTTCGGCATGCAATGGATCCGGAAAGCAGTTCTTCGCTCCAGTGGCTTCAAGGCCCTGCACGATGAAGAGGTCATCTACGACTCGACCCGCGGATCGGCCCTGGAGGCGCCTCGCGGAGGATCCTTCGACGGCTACGCCTTCACCGTCGCTTTCAAGGGCATGTTCCTCGAGGGGCTCGAGGTCGTCTTCATCGTTCTCACCTTCGGAACCTCGCAACATCGCCTCGCCCTCAGTGTCCTGGCGGCATCGTTGACAGTGGTGGCCGTGGCGGCGGTCGGGGTTCTTGTTCACCGGCCACTGAGCCGCATGCCCGAGAACACGCTGAAGTTCATCGTCGGCATACTCCTGACGTCCTTCGGGTTGTTCTGGTCGGCCGAAGGAGCAGGGGTTGCCTGGCCGGGCAACGAAAGTGCTATCCCCGTGCTCATCGCCCTCATCGCCGGCACAGCCGTTCTACTTACCGCAGCCCTCAAGCGACAATACGGACGGATCGTCGCCTCCCAGGATGCGCTGTGACCTATCTGCGCAGATTCGGCCACTTCTGGTACGACTTCGTGATCGGCGACGACTGGGTCGTGGCGCTCGGGGTGGTGGTCGCACTCGCCGTCACCTGGTTTGTCACCCACCACGGTCGGAACTGGTATTGGCTCCTGCCCGCCGTGGTGGTCATTCTCCTGGTCGTGTCGGTCCGTCGGGTCAGCCGTAGGTCAGGGTCCTAGTGGTCAGGAGCGCTCCGGCTGAGTCCGGACTCCCCACCTTCGAGACCCCTGCCTTAGGCACAGGAGCATGAGGACATGAGCTCTCCACGCCCTCCCCGAAACAGGCCCCAGGGCTCACGGTCGAAGTCGCCGATCAATGCCGGCCAGGTCCCGTTGCTGGGCTCGATCTTTCCATCGCCTTTGGCCGCCAAGGTGCCCGAGGTCATCCTGGTCTTCTGGATCGTCAAGATCCTCACCACCGCCGGCGGCGAAGCCACCTCCGACTACCTCAAGACCTGGGGGAACATCCGGGGTGGCGCGACGGAAATCGTCCTCTTCGTGGCCGGGCTGGTGATCCAATTCTCGACACGACGGTATCGAGCCTTCGCCTACTGGTTCTTGGCCTATTCGATTGCCATCTTCGGCACCGGAGTCTCGGACTTCCTTCACCTCGATGTCGGAATTCCCTACGCCGGCACCACGCTGTTGTGGGCCGTCGTACTGGCCGTCATCTTTGCCATCTGGTACTTCAGCGAAGGCACGCTGTCCATCCACAGCATCACCACGCAACGACGCGAAGCCTTCTACTGGGCCACGGTCTTCGCCACCTTTGCACTCGGCACGGCACTGGGGGACTTCACCGCCACCTCACTGGGGCTGGGTTACGCGGCCTCGAGCATCCTCTTCGGCGTGGTGATATTGATTCCAGCCCTGGCCTGGTGGCGTCTCGGCCTGAATAGCATCGCAGCCTTCTGGGCGGCCTATGTCATCACGCGCCCGCTCGGTGCTTCCATTGCCGACTACATCAGCAAGCCAGCCAAAATCAGCGGATTTGGCTTCGGTGACGGCCCCACCGCACTGGTATTCGCCCTGGCGGTACTGGCATTGGTCACCTATCTGGCGGTCGCCCGGCCTGATATTCAGAAGGCCGTCCCTGCGGAGGGATCTCCCTAGACCGGTCGCTGCCGACAGGCGCACTACCTGTCGTGACCCGATCACGGCCGCCAAGGCCCATGGGCGGCGGAGGAGAGACGTCAACGCAACGCCTCGATTCACCTTGCTGGCGGTGACCCGTGCGTTGGGTGTCGACATTCAGTGGCCTATTGGGTACGATACTCAGTATGCTATCCAATTCGAGGCCTAGATGAGTGTCCGTCACGCCCTGCTGGCACTCCTCAGTGAAGGCCCAAAGTACGGGCTCCAGCTGCGACAGGAGTTCGAAGCGAGGACCGGCGAGGTCTGGCCCCTCAATGTCGGCCAGGTGTATACGACGCTGCAGCGGCTGGAGCGAGACGGGCTCGTTGAATCGGAGGACGAGGCCGAAGACGGCCCGCAAAAGGGCTTCCACCTCACACCCGAGGGCCAGGATGAACTGACCCGGTGGCTCCGTACGCCGCCCGACCTCAGCTCGCCGCCCCGCGACGAACTGGTGATCAAGGTCATGGTGGCGCTCCGGATGCCCGGTACCAACGTGCATGAGGTGATCCAGGTACATCGCCGGTACCTGGTCGAGCTCATGCAGCAGTGGACGCGCCTGAAAGAGGACGAGGCCGAGTTCGACCTGGGGTTTGCTCTGGTCGTCGACGCTGAACTCTTTCGCCTCGATGCCCTGGTCCGGTGGTTGGACGCCGCTGACGGTCGAATCAAGCGAGCTGCGTCCGAACCTCCCCGAACCGAGTCCTTTCCCCTGCCGAAGCTGCGACGAAGAGTAGGAGTGCGACCATGAGCATGCTCGAACTGCGCAACGTGTCCAAGGTCTACGGAGAGGGTCCGGCCCAGGTCCGGGCTCTCCGAGAGGTGGATCTGTGGGTCGATCCCGGCTCCTTGGTGGCGGTCATGGGCGCCAGCGGATCGGGCAAGAGCACCCTGCTGACCATCGCCGGGAGCCTCGAGGCCCCGACCGAGGGCGAGGTGATGGTGGGAGGGGCGTCCCTTTCGAAGATGGGCCGCAACGACCAGGCCCGGATGCGCCGCCGCTCGATCGGCTACGTCTTTCAGGACTACAACCTCTTGGCCGGGCTGAGTGCGGTGGAGAACGTTTCGCTCCCGCTCGAGCTTGACGGCGTCTCAGCCAAGAAGGCCCGCCAGGCGGGAATGGCCGTCCTCGAAGAGCTCGGCCTCTCCGATCGGGCCTCTCACTTCCCCGACGAGCTGTCGGGTGGTGAGCGCCAGCGGGTCTCCATCGCCCGTGCCATCGTCGGCGATCGACACCTGCTTTTGGCTGATGAGCCGTCCGGGGCACTCGATTCGGCCAACGGTGAGGCGGTCATGCGGATGATCCTTGCCGCCTGCAAGCGAGGTGTGGCCGCAGTCATTGTCACCCACGACGCTCAACTGGCCTCGTGGGCCGATCGGGTGGTCTTCCTTCGGGACGGGCGCGTGGTCGACCAGACCATGGCCCCACCGAGTCCCGAGTCGCTCCTCCAGCCTGCTCCGCATTCATGACCGCCACCCTCGATCGGCCATCCACCCGGGTCCTTCCGCCCAACGGGGGACTGCCGGCACGACGGGCCGTGGTGCGGTGGGCCTGGCGGCTGTTCTGGCGCGAGTGGCGCCAGCAGTTTCTGATCCTCGCTCTCATCACCCTGGCCGTGGCGGCGACGATCGTGGGTTCGGCCGTGGCCATGAACAATCCCTCACCGAAGGATGCCGGGTTCGGAACAGCGCGCTATTCGGCCTCCTTCAGCACCTACAACGCCCAGGCCGCCGGCATCATCGCCAGGCTCGACCGCGTCGACCCGGTAGATGTCATCGAGAACAAAACGCTGACCATCCCCGGCACCATCGATACCTATCAGCTTCGGGCCCAGAACCCACACGGGCCCTTCGGCGGTCCCATGCTCTCCCTGGTCTCCGGTCGATATCCTTCCGGGGCCGATGAGGTTGCGGTGACCAGCGGCGTCGCATCAGCTTTCCACCTCTCGCAGGGCGATACCTGGCGGGTTGGCGGGGTCGAGCGCCAGGTGGTCGGCATCGTGGAAAACCCCCAGAGCCTGCTGGATGAGTTCGCTCTTGTCGCTCCCGGACAGGTCACCGATCCCACCGGGGTCACCGTCCTGTTCGACCAGCCCGGCGCGGCGCTGAGCTCGTTCAAAGGCGTGCAGATAGAGACACCGGCCTCGGTGGCCCAGTCGAATCCCCTCAACCCCGAGACCATCTCCCTCACCGCACTGGCTCTGGGGATGCTGCTCATCGCCCTCGTTTCGATCGGCGGCTTTACGGTGTTGGCGCAACGCAGGATGCGCTCGATCGGGATGCTGGAGTCGATCGGGGCCACCGATCGCCATGTCAGCCTGGTGGTCAGCGCCAACGGCACCATCGTCGGAGCGCTCGGTGCCATTCTCGGGTTCATCATCGGCCTCATCGCCTGGCTCCTCTACCGCCCGAGGCTCGAGCAGAGTTCGCACCATCTCTTCGGGGCGTTGGCGCTCCCCTGGGCCGTGATCATCGCCGCCATGGTGCTTGCGGTGGTGGCTGCACTCTTCGCAGCCTCACGCCCGGCGCGGGCCATCACGAAGGTACCGATCGTCCAGGCATTGTCGGGCCGACCGGCTCCCCCTCGTCAGATTCACCGGTCCGCGCTCCCTGGCATCATCTTCCTCGTCGCCGCCTTCTTGCTGCTGGGGTACTCCGGTGGCACCAATAACGGAAATGGGAGTGGTGGTTCACCCGAGCTTCTCCTCGGGATCATCCTGCTCATCCCCGGACTGATCCTGTTTGCTCCGTTCTTCTTGTCCCTGGCCGCCCGCCTGGGTCGACACGCGCCGATTGCGGCTCGACTGGCGTTGCGCGACCTGGCCAGGTATCGGGCCCGCTCGGGTTCCGCGCTGGCCGCCATCAGCATCGGCGTGCTCGTCGCCGTGATCGTGATCCTGGCCGCTGCGGCCCGTTACGGGAACGTTCTCGACTACGCCGGCCCCAACCTCTCCTCCAATGAATTGGCCCTCCATGCCAATGTGCCACCACCGGCGGGCACCCAGATTCAGTCCCCGAACGGCACCATCCACACGCAAGGTGCCGAGTCGAGTGCGCTGGCGGCAACCCTCCGACAGGCCCCTGCCCACGCTGAGGCCATCGCCCGGGGCCTGGGTGCGCGGCTGGTGGCGCTCGAGACTCCCAATGCGAATCTCAACGCTACCGAGGGTGGCCGGAACTGGGACGGACAGATCTACGTCGCCACTCCGCAGTTGCTGCAGGCCTTCGGAATCCCTGCTTCGGATATCAACCCGAACGCCGACATCCTGACCTCACGCCCGGGTCTGTCCAGCGTCTCCGGCATGACGTTCACCTACGGATCGAGCAGCGGCAATGGCCCTCAGAAGGGGGGGTCGGGCCCTCCTTCGTCCTCGCAGTGCGATGCCGCCTCCGACTGTCTCGCCAATCCGGCCGTCCAGGAGATCGGAGCGCTCCCGACGGGCACCTCGGCGCCGAATACGGTGATCACCGAGCACGCCATGCGGGAGTTCCGCATCGGATCGGCCACCAACGACTGGCTGGTCCAGGGCTCACAGCCGTTCACTGCAGCCCAGATCAGCAGTGCCGAGCTGGCCGCTTCGACCACCCAGATCTCGGTGGAGTCGAAGAACGATCAGCCGACATCGTCTGCCGTCGTCGGCTGGGCCACCATCTTCGGGATCATCGTCGCCCTCGGCGTGCTCGGGATGTCCGTCGGACTGGTCCGGAGCGAGACGGCGAACGACCTCCGTACCTTGACGGCGGCTGGTGCCTCCAGTTACACCCGGCGGACGCTGACGGCGGTGACAGCCGGGGCCCTCGGGTTCTCGGGGGCACTCCTCGGTGTGGTGGGAGGCTACATAGGCATGATCGGATGGCTAAGGAGTAATTCGTTGAACGGGGGTGTCTCCGCCCTCGGCAATGTTCCGGTGGCCGACCTACTGCTGATTCTCCTCGGCATGCCGGCCTTCGCCAGCATCGTCGGTTGGCTGTTCGCCGGCCGCCAACCATCGGCGTTGGCACACCAGGCCATCGACTGAACCGAGAGGTCTCCGATCCCATTGCCGGCCGTGGCGTCCGGCAATGGGATCGGCTTCGCCAGGGTAGGCGCCCCATGGACGCCTACCCTGGCGAATCGGTAACGCTCAGGCCAGCAACTTGGCCTTTTGCGCCTCGAACTCCGCGTCAGTGATCACACCCTGGTTCTTCAGGTCGGCGAGCTTCGAGAGCTGATCGGCGGTGCTGTCGCCACCACTCGTTCCCGCAGCCTGCTTGACATAGGCATCAAAGGCCTTTTGTTGTTGTTGCATCTGGGCCGCGGCCCGCTCATGCATGCTTCCGCCCCGGGCGATGAGATACACGAGAACGCCGATGTACGGAAGGATGATGATGAAGAGGACCCAGAGGGCCTTGGCCCATCCGCCCATGTCATGACTCCGGAAGATGTCGCTGAATACGACGATGAGGAGCCAGATCCAGATGACGAAGATGAAAATCTCGAACATCGTCCAAAAGATGTCGAGGAGGGGGTAGCTGCTAGCCAACATACTGATCAAACTCCTTCTGTGTCGTCTCTCGAATAGCTGGTCGCATCATCCACCGGAAGTACCGTCTGCTGGGGCCCCCTCCGGGGAGTGTACGCCTCACCGCGGTCAGGATGTTGGTAAGACGCCCTGGCCACGACGGCTGGAACCGTAGCGGGTCTGGAGAGTCCCGCGCTCGATGGGCGTCCCTTCGGTCGCCCGGCGTTACCCCTGCTGCGCCAGCACGTCAGCCTGGTACTGGGCCACCAACTCCTGCTCGAAGTGGTCCGGGTCGGTCTGGTCGATGAGCTTCGCCGTCCACTTCTCCTCGACCCGCCCGTACTTCCAGATCAGGAGAGCGCCCACCCAGGTGGCCCCGAACAGCCCCACGATCACGAATCCGGCGGTATTGATGTTGAAGCCGGCCATGAAGGTCCAGAATCCGCCCTTCAGATGCAGCTGAGCGGGAAGCAGGCCGAGCACCTCGATCGTGCCGATGAAGAAGCAGATGAACACCGACAGGCCGGTGATGGCGAGGTTGTAATAGACCTTGCGGACCGGATTGAAGAAGGCCCAGCCGTAGGCCACGTTCATGAACACGCCGTCAGCCGTGTCCATCAGGCTCATCCCGGCCATGAACAGGACGGGCAGGCACATGATGGAGTACCAGGGAAGTGATTGGGTAGCCAGGAGGGCCGTGGTGGCCAGGAGCGCAACCTCGGTGGCGGTGTCGAAGCCCAGGCCGAATACCACCCCCACCGGGTACATCTGCCACTCCTTGGTGATCGACTTCATCCACTTGCCGAAGATCCGGAACATCAGCCCGCGGTTCTCCAGCTGTCGCTCGAGCTCCTCCTCGTTGAAGTCACCATGGCGCATCTTCCGGAACACGGCAACGATCCCCGCCAGGATGACGACGTTGAGGAAGGCTATGAGGTAGAGGAACGAAGCAGACACGATGGTGCCGAAGATCCCGCCGAACTGTTCGAGGCCCGACCGGTTGGACGAGACGGCGGCGTAGACGGTCTTTTCTGCTACGACGATGCCCGCCCCGATGGCAATGACGATGGTCGAGTGGCCCAGCGAGAAGAAATAGCCCACACTGACCGGCTTCTTGCCTTCGTTCATGAGCTTGCGGGTGGTGTTGTCGATGGCCGAGATGTGGTCGGCGTCGAAGGCGTGACGGAGCCCGAGGGTGTAGGCGAGAACGCAGACCCCGATACCCAGTCCCTTGTAGTGGTTGGGCACCACGAAGATGATGAACACCCCGAACCCGATGACGTGGAGCGCCAGGATCGACAGGAACATCAGCTTCGTCTGCAGCCACTGTCCGGGGGTCATCCCCCTCCGGAACTCCTTGATCTTCTCAAGGGGGCCGGACCCGGTCCGGATCTCGCTGGTGGCGACCACGGACTCCTCTTCCACTCGGGATCGATCGGGGGCGGGACTTCGTGCGACTGTATCTGAAATGCGAATGATTCGCAACTGCATCGGCACCTCATCTGGATCGCCGTCCGCCCCGGGGGTGCGCCGGGGCCCCCGGTAAGATGTCGGTGTGACCAGGCCCGCCAGCACCACGGGGGATAAGCCCGTTGATGCCGCCACCTTGGAAGGGGCTCTGGCCCTGGTCCGGGAGCATGGCGGGCGGATCACGCCCTCCCGACGACTCCTGTTGCAGGCGCTGTTCGCCTCCGACGGCCACAGCACCGTGGAAGAGCTGGCCACCCAGGTGCAGGCTCAGGCTCCCGACGTCCACCTCTCGACGATCTATCGCAACGTCGACGAGCTGGAGAAGCTGGGAGTCATCGTCCACTCTCACCTGGGCCACGGTCCTGCCACCTACCACCTGGCCCAGGGAGCGCACTCCCATTTCGTCTGCGAGGAGTGCGGGGTCACCTTCGAGGCGCCGGACGAGCTGTTCCGGAGCCTGTCACGAAGTGCCAGGGCCGAGTTCGGATTCGAGATCGACCCTCATCACTTCGCGGTATTCGGTCGCTGCAGGGACTGCCAGAAGGTCACTTCCTAGGAGTCCGGCGATCCGGGGAGGATGGGGCGAGGGCCACGCCCGAGCCTCCCGATCCAGCCCGTTTTACGGTGGGTTGTCGCTGACTACTACACCTAGTAGTAATAGACGAAGGTGGAGGCAGGGCTGGGTACGGGAGGTGGGGAGGGTTGGTGGCCGGCGTAGAGAAGAGGACCGCGCCGGAACCCACCGATGTCAGCATCCTGACCGGGCCCGGTGCGGAGCGCCCGCCGAGGGATCTCCAGCGGACCTTTCAACTGGTGTTGGCCACGGTGTGGCTGTTCGACGCCGTCCTGCAGCTCCAGCCCTTCATGTTCACCCGCGGGGCCAACGGATTCAGCGGCATGTTGGACAACGTGGCCCGGGGGAACCCCGCCTGGATCGCCCACTCCATCAGATGGAACGCCTCGAACGTGTACCACCACCCGATTCCGGCCGACACCGTCTTCGCCGGCATCCAGTTCCTGATTGCCCTGGGCATCGCAGGGAAGCGAACCTGCAAGCCGGCCCTGGTGCTCTCGATCGTGTGGTCGATTGGCGTGTGGTGGTTCGGTGAAGGGCTGGGGGGCGTCTTGGCCGGACTGGGCACACCGTTGGCCGGGGGACCCGGGGGCGTGTTCTTCTACGCCCTGCTGGCCGTGCTGCTGTGGCCCAGCCACGGCTCCGATAGGCCCTTCGTGGCCGCCCGCACGGTGGGGGTCAAGGCGGCCCGGGCCATCTGGGTGGTCATGTGGGTGCTGTTGGCGGTGCTGGCGGTCACCGGATCCGGCCGTTCGCCCCGCGCCCTTCGTGATCTGGTGGCCGGCATGGAGCAAGGACAGCCCGGGTGGCTGGCCCACGTCGACCGGTCCACCGCCTCGCTCTTCCTCCACGACGGGAGCACCGTGGCTGTCTTGTTGGCCCTGGTCTGCCTGGCCATCGCCGCCGGCATCTTCTGGTCCCCGGCCGTCACCCATATGACCGTGGCCGTGGCCGTGGCGGTGTTCGCCCTCATCTCGGTGGCGGTACAGAACGTCGGTGGGATTCTGGCCGGCGGCGCCACCGATCCCAACGCCGCCCCGCTGGTGATACTGATCGCCCTGACCTACTGGCCACTAACCGACGGCCCAGCCACGTCGACCGGTCGATGGGGCCCGTCGTCACCCTCCAAGGAGGCGTGACCGACCGTGGCCATGTCGACTCCGTCGTGGCTCTACTACCTGTTCGGTGGGCTCATGCTGGCCGTGGCGGCCTACTGCCTGATCCTGTTGGCCCTGGGGGCCGCCACCAACCGGCCGGCCGGCCGGGACGTGGAGATCTCCCACGTCTTCATGGGGGTGGCCATGGCCGGCATGTTCGTCGGGCCATGGTCGTTCGGGCGGCGGGCCGGGTGGGAGGTCATCTTCGCGGTGCTGATGATCTGGTTCCTGGTGGCCACGGTCCAGTCGATACAGCGTTGGGGTCTCCACCTTCCGCACGCCTTGATCCATGCGGTGATGAACTTCTCCATGCTCCTCATGTACTGGTTTCCCATGAGTGGGTCGTCGGCTTCAGGCGCCATGTCCATGTCCGGATCGCCGTCCGGACCGAGGCTCGATGGAGGATTGGCCTTCGTGGTGGCCTTCATCCTCCTGGCCTCCGCTATCTTCACCTTGGCGTCGCCGGTCAAGGGCCGATCGCACTTCGGCAGTCACGCCCCGGCCTACGCCCTCCAAGGGGCCGAGGCGGTACTTCGGCGCCCAGCACGGGACGGTGCCTCGGGGGCCCTGGTGGAGATGGATGAAGCGGTAGCGGCCCCGTGGCTGGTCGACGTGAGTCACATGGTCATGTGCATCGCCATGGCCTTCATGCTCATGTTGCTGGTCTAGTAGCCCGACCTCAGTGGGCGGCACGGTCCGGTTCGAACCCGAGTGCCTCGAGTGAGTGACGGAGGACGGCCACCTCTTCGGGAGACAGGATCTCCGCGAAGTGGAGGAGGGCCGAGTCGATATCGTTACTCTCGGCCAGCGCCTCACGCATCAGCACCGCGGTATGGGCACCGCCGGTGCCCACGGCGGCAAAGCGGATGGGACGCCCGGTGGTGCTCCGACGGACCAGACCTTTGTGGACCAGACGGTCGAGGACGGTGGCGACCGTGGTGTACGCGTAACCCGGGAGGAGGTCAGCCACGTGGCGTCCGGTCAGCTCCCCTTCCTCGTGCTCCCAGAGGATGTCCATGACCCGCCGCTCCAACTCCCCCAGTCTCGCCACCCCGCAGGCACAGCTGTCGCAGCTGCACGGATCGCAGGAGCACATGGGGTTGTCGCAGGCCACACTCAAGACGGCACCGCTTCTGTTCTGCCCGGACCGTATACCACGCCACCATGGTACGGCCTGGGTCCCACCGGGGCGACTGGCCGCACCGGTGGGTGGCTCGGACGACCGGGTGGAGAGGGGCGAGCCTAAAGTCTCGTAATTCCATTCTCTCCGTCCGACCCGTTCCCCCAGACCTCATGATGCGGTTCCGGCCCTCCCACCCGCCGGCCAGCCCGGGCCGGGCCGTGGACGCCGAAGGCGAGTTGGTGGCCTCGCCGCCCGGCCTGGGCTACGTGTGGCTGGCGCTGGCCACGCTCACCGCCCTCGAGATCGCCTACGAGGTGGGTCTGCTGGGCGGGCCGTCGTCCCTCTACAACGTGTGGCTCCACGACATCGTCCTGGTCGCCGCGGCCGGGCTGATGCTGACCCGTGGCTTCTTCGAGCCGACAGCCCGGCGGGCATGGCTGGCCTTCGGCGGGGCCATGAGCGTGTGGTGCCTCGGGAACATCACCTGGAGCCTGGTCCACGGCGGTCAGGCCCATCCCCCCTACCCGACCTTCGCCGATGTGCTCTGGTTGCTGTGGTATCCGCTGATGATCACCGGCATCGTGTTCCTCATCCGGGTCCGATTCCAGCGCTTCGAACTCCACCGCTGGATGGACGGAATCGCCGTCACCCTGATCGTCCTGGTGGCTGGTTTCGCCCTCATCGTGCAACCGGTGGTCGAGCATTCGTCACAGAGCTGGTTGGCCGTCATCGTCGACTTCAGCTACCCCGTCCTCGACGTCCTGCTCATCGGAGCCATCCTCGGGGTCTACGGCCTGCTGGGGTGGAAGCCCGACGCCATGTGGGTACTCGTCGGCGTCGGCATTCTGGCCTCGACCATCGGCGACGCGGCGTTCGCCGTGCAAGAGGCCCAAGGCGTCGACCGGAACGGTCACTACGATTTCGTCTGGGCCGTGGGTGCACTGCTGCTGGCTTATGCCGCCTGGGTGCCGTCGTCGATGGACCAGTCCGGTCGGGAGCAGGTGACCGGCATCCGGGCCGTGGCCCTGGCCCTGGTGGCCCAGGCGCTGGCCATCGGAATCCAGATCTACGCAGTGTTCGAAGAGGTCGGGCGAAGCGAGCGGGTGGTCACCATCGTGGTCCTCTTGGTGGCGTCGGTGCAGATCGTCCTGACCCGGCCCCGGGCTGGTCCGGACCCCTCGGAAGCGTCGGGACCGACGCCGGTACCGTAGGCCCACCGGATCGAGCCGCCCCGGGACCGCGAAGGCCCAGGTGGCGGCGTTGGCACCTCGGCGCGCTCGACTCCGGGCACTTCCAACTAACGTGTTTCGTCACGGCGCCTCGGGCCTGCCGTCCGGCTGGCTCAACCAATCGACATGGGGCAAACCGGAGGAACAGGCATGACGGATCTCTTGATGACCGTAGGTGATCTGTCCATTACCGATCGGTTCGTGGCCACCCGGTCCCTGACCGAGTCACTGGCCTCACCGTTGTCGGCCGAGGACCAGACGGTGCAGTCGATGCCGGACGTGAGCCCGACCAAATGGCACCGGGCCCACACCACCTGGTTCTTCGAGACGTTCCTGTTGATCCCGGGACTCCACGGCTACCAGCCCTTCCACCCCGACTTCGGGTACCTGTTCAACTCGTACTACGAGGGAGTCGGGGCCCGCTACCCCCGCAACGACCGGGGGTTGGTGTCCCGGCCCGGCATCGAGGAGATCGCCGAGTACCGCTCCCATGTCGACGGGGCCATGACCACCCTCCTCGAGGGCCCATCGGCCGAGTCGTCAGCCGGCCTGGTGGAGCTCGGGATCCAACACGAACAGCAACACCAAGAGCTCCTGCTGATGGACATCAAGCACGTGCTCTCCCGCAATCCGATGCTCCCGGGTTATGACGCCGTGCGGATGCCGGCGCCCACCGAACCCCCGGCGGCCACATGGACCGGGTACCCCGAAGGCACCTATGAGGTGGGGCACGGGGGCCAGGGGTTCTGTTTCGACAACGAACTGCCGCGGCACCGGATCTACCTCGAGGGTTTCGCCCTCTCGGACCACCTGGTCACCTGCGGCGAGTGGCTGGCCTTCATAGAGGACGACGGCTACCTCCGGCCGGAGCTGTGGCTGTCCGACGGGTGGGCCACGGTCCAGGCCGAGGGATGGGAGCACCCCCTGTACTGGTCGCGGCTGGACGGCTGCTGGCAGGAGTTCACCCTCGGCGGCCCCACCCCACTCAACCCGGGCCAGCCGGTGTGTCATCTGAGCTATTACGAGGCGGACGCCTACGCCCGCTGGGCCGGCGCCCGGCTCCCCACCGAGTCCGAGTGGGAAGTGGCCGCTTCGGCACGAACGGTCCAGGGCCGCTTTTTGGATCAGACCAAGCTCCACCCGGCCGCCGACAGCGATGCTCCCGGTAGGCCCAGCCTGTTCGGGAACGTCTGGCAGTGGACCTCGTCGGCGTACAGCCCCTACCCCGGTTTCGAGCCGGCTCCCGGGGCCGTCGGTGAGTACAACGGGAAGTTCATGGTCAATCAGTACGTCCTGCGGGGTGGATCGTGCGTCACCCCGCCGGACCACATCCGGGCTTCGTACCGGAACTTCTTCCCCCCGTCCGCCCGCTGGGCCTTCTCCGGCCTGCGACTGGCCTGCAACGTCTGACCCATGAGTACCGTCATCCCACCAACCATGGACATCCACCTGTCCGGTAGCGACCTGCGCCACGCCATGGAGCTCGACGTTCGCAGCGGCCTCACCGCCCAACCCAAGAGCATCCCGCCGGTGTACTTCTACGACGACCGGGGGAGCAAGCTGTTCGACAAGATCACCCGGCTCCCCGAGTACTACCCCACCCGGTCGGAGCGGTCCATCCTCGACGCCCACGCCAAGGACATCGCCGAGCGCTCCGAGGCCGACACCCTGGTGGAGCTGGGGGCCGGTACCTGTGAGAAGTCCCGCATCCTGCTCGACGCCATGCAGTCGTCCGGTCGCCTGGTCCGCTTCGTGCCCCTCGACGTCAGCGACACCACGTTGTGGGAGGCGGCCGGGGCCCTCTCCGAGGAGTACCCCGGTGTAGCGGTCCACGCCGTAGTGGCCGATTTCCACCGGCATCTGGACCAGCTCCCGACGGACGGCCGGCGGTTGTTCGCCTTCCTCGGAGGCACCATCGGGAACCTCGACCCCGCCCAGCGTCGGGAGTTCTTCATCCAACTGGCCAAGGTCATGACCGTGGAGGACCGGTTGTTGCTCGGCACCGATCTGGTCAAGGACCGGGCCCGTCTGGTCAACGCCTACGACGACGGCGCCGGCATCACCGCCGAGTTCAACCGCAACGTGCTGGTGGTGCTCAACCGCGAGTTGGGTGCCGACTTCGATCCGGGCATGTTCGAGCACGTGGCTCGGTGGAACGAGGACCACCACCGCATCGAGATGTGGCTGCGGTCATTGGCCGACCAGACCGTCCACGTCGGCGACCTCGGACTCGATGTCGGGTTCGGGTCGGGTGAGGAGATGCTGACCGAGATCAGCACCAAGTTCTCCCCTGACGCCCTCCGGACCGAGTTGAGTGAGTGCGGATTCGTGGTCGAGTCGGCCTGGGCCTCGGACGGCGACGAGTTCCTCATGACCCTGGCCCGCCCCTCCTCCTGACCGCCTCGCTCCCGCGGACCGGGTGCGGGCGACTCGGGCGTCAATGGCTCCCGAGGTCTTTGACGGCGGACTCCACGGCCCGGTGGAAGGTCGGATAGGCGTAGATCATGTGGGCCAGGCGGGACGTGGCCACCTCGGCATGGATGGCCAGGGTCAACAGGCCCAGCACCTCGCCTCCCCACGGGCCCACCGAGACCGCCCCGACCAGGACCCCGCGGTCAGCATCCTCCACCACCTTGATGAAGCCCCGGTTGCCGGCCTTGTGGATCCATCCCCGGGTCGAGGTGGGGACCTCGGCCGTCCCCACCCGGACGTTCAACCCCTGATCACGGGCTTCGGGTTCACTGAGCCCGACCGAGCCGATCTCCGGGTCGGTGAAGGTGACCCGGGGCACGGCCCGGTAGTCGGCCGGCACCACCGGGTTCCCCAGAATGTCGTTGATCACGATCTCCGCCTGGTACATCGACACGTGGGTGAACGGGCCCTTCCCGGTCACATCACCCACCGCCCAGAGGCCCTCGACCCCTCGTACCCGTAGGTGGTCGTCGACCGGTAGCTCCCGCGCCGAGTCGTCCATCCCGATTGAAGCCACATTGAGTTGGGCCAGGTCGGGGTGCCGGCCGGTGGCCACCAGCAGGCGGTCTGCCAGTACCGGTGGCCCACCCCGGATGGAAACGGTGAACCGGTCCCCGTCATGGTGGACCGACTCCACCGTGACGCCGGTCCTGACATCGATACCCTCGTCGCCGAAGGCCTCGGCCAGGAGGTGACCCACCTCGGCCCCCTCCGGACCCATCAGGTACGGGCCGGCCTCCAGGACGGTGACCTCGGTGCCGAATCGACGGAACACCTGGGCCAGCTCCACCCCGACGGGGCCACCACCGAGCACGGCCAGTGAGGCTGGGACCTCCCCGGTCTCGACGGCCTGGCGGTTGGTCCAGTACGGCGTGTCGGCCAGTCCGGCCACCGGGGGCACCGACGCCCGCGAACCGACGTTGATCACCACCGCCCGGTCGGCCTCGATGAGCCGGTCCCCCACCACTACCCGGCGGGGCCCGTCCAACCGTCCCCATCCCCGAACCAGCCGGCCGCCCTTGTCCTCGAACCGCTCGACAGCCACGGTGTCGTCCCAGTCGTCGGTGGCCTCGTCCCGGATGCGACGGGCCACCGGGGCCCAGTCGGGCCGCACCGTCGAGGTGCCGGCCATCCCGTCCACCCGGCGGGTCTCGGCCAGTAGGTCGGCCGCCCGGATCATCATCTTCGAGGGGACACACCCCCAGTACGGGCACTCCCCGCCCACCAGTTCGGCGTCCACCCCGACCACGTCCAGGCCCGCCCGGGCCAGGCGCCCGGCCACCTCCTCCCCACCCGGCCCCATGCCCACCACGATGACGTCCGCTCGTTCGCTCAAACCTGCTCCTTGGTGGTAGTTCCCCACCTCGAGGTGGTGGAGATGGTGTGGTCGCTCACCCGCCGGTGGACGGTCGGGCCCGTTGGCGGGCCACGTCGAAGCAGGCGATGGCCCCGGCTGTGGACACATTGAGGGACGAGAGTGAGCCGTGCTGGGGGATGCTGGCCAGCTCGTGGCAGCGCTTCTTGGTCAGGGTGGCCAAGCCGGTGCCTTCCGAACCGAGGACCAGGGCCACCGGCTGCTCCCCGAGGGACAGGTTGTAAAGCGATCCCTTGGCCTCGCCCACCAGCCCGACCGTCCACACCCCGAGGTCCGACAGGCGGGCCAGAGCGGAGGGGATGCCGGAGACCAGAGCCATGGGCAGGTACTCGATGGCCCCGGCGGCCACCTTGGCCACCGTGGGTGACAGGTGGGCCGACCGGTGCCGGGGGAGCACCACACCGGTCACCCCGGCACACTCGGCACTGCGGAGCAGCGCACCCAGGTTGTGCGGGTCGGTGATCCCGTCCAGCACCAGCAGGAACGGCACCCGTCCCCGAGGGCTCGGCTCGCACAGGGACTCGAGCGGTGTCTGCTCCAGTGGGCGGGCCTGGGCCACCACCCCCTGGGCGGCATCGGTCCGTGCCAGGGAGTCGATGCGCCGCCGGCTCACGTGGTCCACCCGTACCCGCCGGGCGGCTGCCAGGTCCTCGATCTCGTCGAGCACCTGGGCCGCGTCCATGCCCTCGGCCATGAATACCGACCGGACCGGCCGCCGGTTGGCGCTGAGCAGCTCCCGGACCGCCTGACGACCCTCCACCTGATCGCCTCCCAGGCCCGCGGCCCCCGAGCTCCGGCGCCCGTCGCCACCGGGACCGGGGCGACGGCCGGGCGCGGCCCGGCCCGCGGAGGAACGGGGGTTGCGGCCGGCACCGGTGGTCCTCGGTGCGCCACCGGACCCGCCTCGGCTCTGCCCGGAGGCCCGGCCTCCCCCACTCTGACGTTGCCCCCGACCGGCACCGCCCCGGCCTCCCGCCGAACCGTTCCGCCCCCGGCCACCGCCCTTCGGGCCCGGCGCCATCAAGAGGGACCGTTCCCGTGGTCGTTCGAGCTCATGAGCACCACGGCGGTGCAGGCGATCCCCTCGCCCCGGCCCAGTGCGCCCAGTCCCTCGGACGTGGTGGCTTTGACGTTGACCGGGCCTCCGAGCACGGCGGCCAGGCGTTCCGACATCGCATCCACGAAGCGGGCCAGCCGGGGCCGCTCAGCCACCACCGTGCAGTCAGCGTTGACCACCGTCCATCCGGCCGCTCGGGCCAGGTCCACCACCCAGGCCAGCAGCGCCATGCTGTCGGCCCCGGCCCAGGCCGGGTCGGTGTCGGGGGCGTGGCGGCCCAGGTCACCGAGCCCTGCCGCCCCGAGCACGGCATCAGCGATGGCGTGGGCCACGGCATCGGCGTCACTGTGGCCCTCCAGAGGCCGGGCGCCATCACCGGTGATGACCATCCCGCCCAGGATCAAGGGGCGGTCCGGGTCGTCGCAGAACCGATGGACATCGAGGCCCTGACCGATCCGGATCGGTGCCATGGCCCCGGTCACCGGTCGGACACGCCCAGGAGCGCCTCGGCCAGGACCAGATCCTCGGGCCGGGTCAGCTTCAGATTGTGGGGCTGTCCTTCCACCGTCCGCACCGTAGCGCCCAGCGCCTCCAGCATCGCGGCGTCGTCGGTGGCCTCGGCGGCCCCGCGGTGGGCGGTCCGCAGCGTGGCGGCCACGAAGGCCTGCGGGGTCTGCACCGCCACCAGCCCCTCCCGGTCCACGCCCTGCTCGACCGTTCCGTCGGCCACCCGCTTGAGGGTGTCGGCTACCGGCAGCACGGGAATGGCTCCGTCGACCCCGGACGAGCGAACCGCTTCGACCACCGAGGCGAACAGCTCCCCGGTGGCCAGGGGTCGGGCGGCGTCGTGGACCACGATGATCGAGGCATCGTCGGGCACCGCGGACAGGCCGGCCCGCACCGACTCGGAACGCGTGTCACCACCGGTCACCACCAGGTCCGCTCCCATGGTCCGGGGATCGGGGTCGGGGTCGCCGGATCCGGCATCATCAGGGCCGGACGGGACCACCAGCACCACGCCATCAGCCACGGTTCGGGCCGCCGCCACCGACCACGCCGCCACCGGCCGGCCGGCCAGGGGGAGAAACTGCTTGGGACCGCCGAACCGGCGACCGGACCCGCCCGCCACCACGATGGCCCACACCGGCCCCGGTCGGCTCAGGGAAGCGCCTCGTTGAGCCGGAGCTCGGCGGTCTCCTCGTCGACCCCCAGGGCAAACGTCAGCTCGGACACCAGGATCTGGCGGGCCCGGCTGAGCATCCGCTTCTCGCCGGCCGACAGCCCCTTGTCCTTGTCCCGGATCGAGAGGTTCCTCACCACTTCGGCCACCTGGTAGATGTCCCCGGACCGGAGCTTCTCCGAGTGGTTCTTGTACCGACGGGACCAGTTGGTGGGCATCCGGGCCTCCTTCTTGCGAAGGACCGCGAACACCTCTTCCACCTCTTCGTCGTTGATCACTTCCCGTAACCCGACCCCATCGGTGTTGTCGGCCGGGACCATCAAGGTCAGGTCTCCATAGGCCAGGCGAAGTACCAGGTACTCCTGCTTTTTGCCAAAGGCTTCTTTGGTCTCGCGTCGTTCGACCACGGCCGCGCCGTGGTGGGGATAGACGACCTTGTCACCGATATCGAACACCATGCCTCCTGGCGTTGCGTGCACTTCCCGGGCTGGTGAGC
>Ga0182030_10002212_pt1 | contig 41147 bp, 46 predicted proteins | sample 812S3MmetaG_FD_121299 | JGI IMG/M metagenome (GOLD analysis project Ga0182030, IMG submission 121299) | Permafrost microbial communities from Stordalen Mire, Sweden - 812S3M metaG (Illumina Assembly) | ecosystem: Environmental > Terrestrial > Soil > Wetlands > Permafrost | place: Sweden...
CGGCAGCACGCCGACCGCGAACAACAGCCGCCAGTCGCCGCTGCCTACCGAGGCGCCGAGGACGGCGCCGAGCCCGGTGCCCAGCGGAATCACGCAGGTGACGATGCCTCCGACCCAGCCGCGCTTGGAGGAGGGCATGAATTCCTGCACCAGCGGCAGGTCCACGCAATACAGCCCGCCGACCCCGACCCCGACGAAAAACCGCATGATCGCCAGATAGATCCAGTTGTTGTCCGGGGTGAAGTACAACAGGCCGGTGGCGATCGAGAAGTTCAGGACGGTACCGATAAAGACCTTGCGGCGGCCGATGCGGTCGGCGAGCCAGCCCCAGGCAAAGGCGCCCATGATGGCGCCTACCCCGGAGCTCATCAGCACCACGGCGGACTGGCCGAAGGTCAGCTTCCAGGGTCCGATCAGGAAGGCGAGCACAAAGCCGATCAGGAAGTAGTCGAAGAATTCGAGCGCGTCACCGATGATGGCCGCGGCGAGAATCCTGACCTGGTTGCCGGTCAGACTCGTCCGTCGATCGAGTATCTCGAACATTGGCGTTTTCCCCTGGGCGCCTGTTCGTTTTGAGCGGGCGTCGCGCCTACGCACCGTTGATGCGAAGAAAGCTACCCTGTCGAAGCGGCGAACGGAAGCCTGTCGGGTCGCGGGGTTCGCATGGCCAACCGCCATTGCAAGTTCTGCATCGCCGGCGGAACCGTGCCACCGCCGCTGGCGGCCGGGGAACGCGTCACCGGTTTTGCGGTACGGACAACCGATACCGCTTTATTTTTTTGAGTGTTTGTCGCTATCCTCGCCGCACAGGGCAGGGCGGAAATCGATGGAAGAACAGCGAAAGCACCCGCGGACGGAAATCAACCAGCCGGCCTACATATCGTCGGGCGGTTCGGTGATGAGCTGCGTGGTTCGAAATATCTCGCCCGAGGGCGCCGCCATCGATATCGAGAACCCGGCCTTCGTGCCCGCGCGCTTTCGCCTGGTGATGGCGCACGACTCCTCGGTTCGCGAATGCCACATTGCCTGGATCCAGCAGAAGCGGATTGGCGTGACCTTTGCCGCAGGGCTGGCGGGCGATGATCCGGGCGCTGAGAAATAAAGACCGTTGCCAGCGGGCGGCGCGTTAGCGGGAGCGCGTCGGGGTTCGCCCACAGCGTCCCGGTTCCATCGGGTCGCGTTCCTGACATAAAGGCGGAGCAGGATTCTTCTTACACCCTACCTTGCGTTCGCGTTCGCGGGCCATCTGCCAGGCTCGCAAACCTGGCGTCGCCTGGACGCCTTGGCCTGACTTCGGAGACCACCATGCCAACCGTGAAGCTCGTTGCGTCAACGATTCTGGGCGCCTTCGAGGAGGCGCGGTCCAAGCTTATCGGCAGGGCAGTGGTGCTGACCGATGGCAAGGCGGGGACGGTGAACAATGTCTGGCTTGACGAATTGCACGGCCTGCGGATCTCCATCGAGGGCCATGATGGCAGGTGGCCGATCTCGACCCTCAAATTCGCACAAGGCACCGCCCCGCCCGTCGACCCCGATTGAGCCAGATTGAGCCAGATTGTACGGCACCACGACCTGCATAATGGTAGCGTAATGATGGGGTGAGTCGCCGCCACGCCGTCAGTGGCTTTTGTCGGTAACGGACGGACCAATCGCTTATTTTAGAATCTGGCCAATATTGACCTGCGCCTCCGCAACTCCAGAGCGCAGGGTCGCAATCACCGCCCGGTATTTGCCGGTGACCGAAGCCTGATCCAGGGTGGACGACGATGGCCGACTATCTCGCCGCAATTCCGCTGGCCGCAATAGCGCGGCTTCACTGCCCAAAATGTCATGCGCGCATGACGCTGGCGCGAATCTCGCCCGGACCCAGCGGATTTGAGCTGCGCACCTTCGATTGCTCGAGCTGTGATCACGTCGAAAAAATCGCGATCGCCTCGGATCCGATGAAATCCGGTGATGTCGGCTGGCTGGTTGGCGAAGTGCAGCCGCCGATCTAGTTCGCTAGAACGGCGCGTGCGAGTTCGGGTTTACCTCTCCCCGCGCGCGCGGAGAGGTGAATCGGCCGCCGCATAGGATAACTTCCAAGGAATCGCTCCTCTGGACTCGTCGGGCCCAGGCGAACCGGTTATTTCTTCAACAGCGGTTTGATCTTGGCTTCCAGTTCCTCGAACGACATCGCGCCTTTGAGCATCGTGCCATTGAGGAAGAAGGTCGGCGTTGCATCGACCTTCAATACCTCGTTGGCAAATCGCTGGTCGGCGACAAGCCTGTCGAGCTGCCCCTGATCCTTGAGACAGCCCTCGACACCCTGGTCGCTCATGCCGGCCTGTTTGCCGACCATATCCAGGGTCTGCTTGGTCTGCGCCATCAGCTGATCCTGCTGTTTGAACAGCGTGTCGATGACGCCGAAAAATTTTTCGGCATCGCCGTTGGCGGCGCAGCGCGCCAGCATCGAGGCTGCCGCGGCCTTGATATCGAGCGGGAATTCGCGAAACACGAAACGCACCTTGCCGGAATCGATATATTTCGACCGCAGCATCGGAAACACGTTCTGTTCGAATGCCGCGCAATGCGGACAGCTCATCGAGGCGTATTCGGCGATGGTTACCGCCGCTTTGGCGGGTCCGACCGCCATGTCGGGCAGCGACGCCGGCTTGGCCACCAATGCTGCCGTCGCATCCTGCGCCATGGCGTCGCCGACCAGATGCGGGGGCGCGAAAACCATCAGCACGGCGAGCCCGGCCAGCGACAGAGCGACAGCGAAAGCGTGGCGGGTGGCGATCAACGGTCTGCTCCGAAGTCGGCGTTGCGGCACGCCCGGACGGAGCCGTTGGCTAGCTTGAAATGCCAATTCTGGCAATGGCCGGCCGGGGCGTCGGCCGTCGGCATCGCGCGCGGACACGGGTTATCTGGCCTGATCGCCTTGCGGCTGATCGGTTTTGGGCTGATCGGTCTTGGGCTTCGCCGCTTCCTGGGCGCGAGCGGCCATCCAGGCATCGTATTCGGGCGTGCCGCGCCGCGGCGGGACGCCGGCCGGCTCGCCGCCCATCCAGTGCGGCATGTCGGCCATCCGCTCGCCCGGGGTTCGCCCGCCGGCACAGGCCGACAGGCCGACGCAGGCAAGGCTCAGCAAGGCCCATTTGAGCCAGGTCACCGAATCGTTCATCTCGGGGGGATGCCACCCGATTGTGGCAATCGCGAACCGCAATCATGGCCGGGCTGCGATGACCGGGGGCGGAACAACGGGAGCAGGGGGCGGACTCTCCGGCATCGGGCTGGCGCAGGGCAGGGTTCAGCCTGGCGATGCCGTGGTGGTGACGGCCGAATCCGCCCGCCACTCCATCCCCACATAGAACGGGACCTGTTCGATCGGCACGAAACCGAGCCGCTGATAGAGCCGCATCGAAGGATCGTTGCTGGAGGCCACCTTCAGCCGCACCGGCAGTCCGTCCCGCGTCGCCTCATCCATCAGGGCCCGCATGATCGCGGTGCCGAAGCCGCGATTGCGCATCGCCGGCACCACCGCCTGATCGACGATGTGGATCTGGTCACCGGGGCGGTCGACCACGATGCGGCCGATCGGCTTACGATCGAGTTCGATGATGTCGAAGCGCGCTTGTGGAAAACTCGCACGATAGCTCATGGTCTGGGCCTGGAACTGGAACCGCATCAGCTGGTCGAACGCCTCCGGTCCGAGCTGCTGCTGCAGCAGGGCAAATTCCGCCGGGCGCGAATCGCAGAACAGGCGATGGCGGAATGGCTGGTCCTCGTCGCGCTCCGGCCGCAGCCGCAAGCTGCCGAGCGAGGCGGCAATCTCGGTGACCCCGTCCATGTGTTCTCCCCCTCCCGATGGTAACCTTAGGTAGCATGGTTACCTTAAGTAGCGATGATCCTGAACTTTGACGTCGGCGGTCCGGCTGGGCGGCTATCTGACCAACCTGCTGACTTTTCCGGTCACCTACCGGCGGGCCGAGAACGCCGAGCATCTTGCCGACCTGAAGCGCGAGGCCATGAGCATGGCGGTGCTCGCCAAGCTGCATATCGCCTATCAGCAATATATGGACGCCAGCAGGGCTTTCCGCCGGGCGCAGCAGGTGGCGGAGGTCGATCAGCGGCTGTATGAGCAGATCCGCAACCGCAACGCCACCGACGTCGGCGGCGACCTGGAGCGGATTTCCGCGCAGGTCAGCGCGGAGATTTCACAACTGCAGCGTTATCAGGCCTATGCCGAGACCCAGGCGGCGCTCGGGCGCCTCTATGCCGCCCTCGGCATCGATCCGCTGCCGGAAGACGTCGACACCCTGGACTTCAGGGGATTGAACCGGGCGCTGGTCCACGCCATGGCCCAGAACAGGCAGCCATCGTCTGCGGAGAATGCCAACGCCGGCACGGCTCCGGTCGCATCGGGCGAGGCGGATGCCGTGGCCGCAGCTGCCACCGCGCCCGCCAATGCAACGACCAAACTCGCCAGCGCCCCGGTCGCGGCCACGGCCGCTGCGGGCATCCCGTCCCAGGCAGCGCACTAATTTCCGCCACATCGTCCGCGCTTGCTGAGCGCGTGGCCGTCCTCAGAAGAGACCAAGGAGAACGCGTGACCGACGCTCGCTTGTTACCGCGCCAGGCTCGCGGCCGCCGGCTGCGGGTGCTGGCTCTGGCCATGGCGCTCGGCGCCGGTGCCGCGTCGGCCCAGCAGCCGGAGTCGGGCGGCCCGCCTTCGGCCGGCGCCGCACCGGAAATTCGCGCGCAGCTCACCCCGCTGCACTACACCACCCTGTCGAGCGAGATGGCCGGGCGCATCGACAAGATCGCCACCCGGGTCGGAGATCACTTCCGCCGGGGTGACGTGCTGATCATGTTTGACTGCGCGGTGCCCCGCGCCCAGGTGGCGCACGCGCAGGCCGTCGCGACGCAGGGCGAAAAGACCTACGAGATCAACCGGCGCCTGGTGGCGCTGAAGTCGATGGGACAGCTCGAACTGGACGTGTCCGCCGCCGAGGTTCTCAAGGCGAAGGCCGATCTCGATGCCGCGGAAGCAGTCGCGTCGAAATGCTCGATCGCGGCGCCGTTTTCCGGGGTGACCGTCGAACAAAAGGCGCGCGAATTCCAATACACTACACCGGGCCAGCCGCTGCTCGACGTGCTCGACGATCACGCGCTGGAAGTAGAACTGATCGCGCCGTCGCATTGGCTGAGCTGGCTGAAACCCGGCACCCCGTTTCAGGTCAGGATCGACGAGACCGACAAGAACTATGCGGCCCGGGTGACCCGGCTCGGCGGTCGAGTCGACCCGGTCAGCCAGTCGATCAAGGTGATCGGAGAAATCAACGGCGATGCGCCCGAACTGATGGCCGGCATGAGCGGGCGAGCCACCCTGACGCCGCCGTGAGATAGCCGATCAAAGGCCTTGCGCGCCGGGCCGCAGGTGCCGAAAATTCCACGCATGATGATTTCGGATGGCTTCGGATCACGGTTACACATCGAGCGCATGAGGCTCGGTGCGGCGCAGCCCGTCATCACCCCCGCGCAGGGGCAGGACGCCGTCGATCTCGGTGCGGACGAATGAACCGCAAACAGCGCCCCGCTGGCGAATCCGGGCAGGCATCCTCGGAGCCCTTGACAGAAAAAGCGGCGGACGCGGCCGCCACCTCTGCCGCCGAGCTGCTGGCCAAGGGCCTGCGCTGCCAGCAAAGCGGGCGGCTGACCGAGGCCGAGACCTGCTACCGCCGCCTGCTGGCCGCCCAGCCGGACCACGCCGATGCGCTGCATTTGCTCGGCCTGGCCGCGCATCAGTCGGGACGCCATGGCGCGGCCATCGAATTGATCGGTGAGGCAATCAAGCGCGATGCGCAAAACCCGATCTACTATTCCAACCTCGGTATCGCGTTGAAATACCAGGGCAGGCTGGACCAGGCGGTCGCCGCCTATCACGAGGCGATCCGGCTCAAGCCCGACTATCCGGACGCCCTTTACAATTGCGGCAACGCGCTCAAGGACCTGAAGCGATACGACGAAGCGCTGGCGAGCTATGATGCGACTTTGTCGCTGAGGCCGGATTATGCGGCGGCGGTCCACAACCGTGGCATTGTGCTGGTCGAACTGAAGCGGATCGGTGAGGCGCTCGCCAGCTTCGAAAAGGCGCTGGCGCTCAAGCCGGACTATGCCGAAGCCTTGTTCAACCGGGGCCTGGCGCTGCAACAACTCGAGCGGCTCGACGAAGCGCTTGCCAGCTACGACCGGGCGCTGGCGCTGCGGCCCGGCGACGCGGCGACCTTCAACAACCGCGGCCGCACCTTGCTGAAGCTGGCGCGGCTCGAAGAGGCGCTGGCAAGTTACGATCGGGCGCTGACGCTGCAGCCCGGCTATCTGGATGCCCGCAATGGCCGAAGTGCCGTGCTGCTCAAACTGAAGCGGCCCGATGCGGCGCTGGCGAATTGCGATCGGACGCTCGTGCTCAAGGGCAATGATGCGGACGCGCACAACAGCCGCGGCATCGCATTGCAGGATTTGAAGCGGTTCGACGAAGCGCTGGCGAGCTATGACCGGGCCTTGGCGCTCAAGCCAGGCTTTGCCGAAGCCATCTACAACAAGGGCCTGGCATTGCAGGAACTGAAACGGCTCGATGAAGCGCTGGCGCATTTCGACCGCGCGGCCGCGCTGCGGCCCGACTTTGCCGACGCGCATGGCCACGGCGCCTTGCTGCGGCTCTTGACCGGCGATTTCGCGCGCGGCTGGGCCGAAAGCGAGTGGCGATGGAAGAGCCCGTCATCGGGCCTGGCGGCGCCGAATTATCCGCAGCCGCTCTGGCTCGGCGAACGGGCCATCGACGGCAAAACCATCCTGCTTCGCAGCGAGCTGGGCTACGGCGACACCATCCAGTTCTGCCGTTATGTCCCGCTGGTTGCGGCGCGGGGCGCGCGCGTGATTCTGCAGGTCGAGGAACCGCTGCGGCAGCTGATGGCCGGCGTGAGCGGGGTGTCGCAATGCATCGCGAAGTCCGAGCCGCTGCCGGATTTCGATCTGCACTGCCCGCTGCTCAGCCTGCCGCTGGCGTTCGGCACGCGGCTCCAGACCATCCCGTCCGCACCGTCCTATCTGCGGGTCCCGGCGCAGGCGAGGCACTGGCGGGCGCAGCTTGGGCCGACACATCGGCCCAGGATCGGCGTGGCCTGGTCGGGAAATCCGCAACATCAACGGGATGCCGAGCGGTCGATCGCTTTTGCTGCGCTGTCGCCACTGTTCGCGATCCCGGCCACCTTCGTGAGCCTTCAGCGCGACGTCCGCGCCGGCGATCAGCCGGCGCTGAAGGCGCAGAGCGGCATCCTCGATCTCGCACCATCGCTTGAGAATTTTACCGACGCTGCGGCGCTGGTCGCAGAGCTCGACCTGGTGATCACGGTCGACACCAGCGTGGCTCACCTTGCCGCCGCGCTGGGCCGTCCGGTCTGGACGCTGTTGCCGTTCGTTCCGGACTGGCGCTGGCTGCTCGATCGCGACGACACGCCATGGTATCCGAGCATGCGATTGTTTCGGCAATCGGCGCGAGGCGGCTGGGGTGATGTCATCGCCCGCGTCGCTGCAGCGCTGCGCCATGCAGTCGATACCGGGGCCGTGGGCGGCGATGGCTGAACGCGGCGTCCAGGCCACAATCCCAGGCTCTCGCGCAGCCGCCGCAGTTGCGGCCGGATCTGCGCAAAGCCGGGTTCATGCTATAAGTATCCGCAATACGACCGACGCTTTCCGCAACCGATCCCTTCCCCCAAATGAACGAGGCGCTGATGCAACGACGTAGCTTACTGATCGCCGCCGCCTCGGTGGCTGCCGGCGCGGTTTCCTCGCAGGCGTTGGCGCAGCACGACACCGCGGCGTCACTGCCGGAGCGCTTCGCCGCGGCGTTGAGCGCACATGACATCAAGGCGTTCGCGGCGCTGTTTTCGGAAGACTATGTCAATCACCAGTTCAGCGCGGCAGCGCCGCCGCCGGCTGCCGGCAAGTCGCAGAAGCAGGCCACCGTCGATTTCTTCGCCGGCCGGATTGCCGGCATGCCCGACCTCCAGGTGACGGTCGAAGCCGCCGTGATCGCCGGCGATCGGGTGGCGGCGAGTTTTGTCTATAGCGGCACCCAGGACGGCCCTTATCTCGGCGTCGCGCCGACCCATCGCCGGCTGCGTTTCACCTCGTGCGACATCTTTTCGGTCAGGGACGCCCTGATCAGCGAACATTGGGGCATGGGGGACATCGCCGGAATTCTTGCGCAGCTGCGCTGAGCCGATATCGGCTGATACGAATTTGCGCGGCGAGGGGCCCTGACGGTCATTTGGTGCCGAACATTCGGTCGCCGGCGTCGCCGAGACCCGGCAGGATGTAGCCGTGATCGTTCAGTCTTTCGTCGACCGCGGCGGTCCAGACCGGAATATCGGGATGCTCGCGCTGGAACTGGGCAATACCTTCGGGGGCGGCGAGCAGGCAGACGAAGCGGATATCGCGCGCGCCGCGGGTCTTCAGCAACGCTGCCGCGGCACAGGCGGAATTGCCGGTCGCGAGCATCGGGTCCATCAGGATCACCATCCGGTCCGAAAGATCCTGCGGCGCCTTGAAGAAATATTCGACTGCCTGCAGGGTCTCGGGATCGCGGTAGAGGCCGATATGCGCGACGCGGGCCGATGGCACCAGCGCCAGCATTCCGTCGAGAAAGCCGACCCCGGCGCGCAGGATCGGCGCCAGCGTCAGCTTCTTGCCGGCGATCATCGGCGCCTGCATCGCCGTCAGCGGCGTCTCGATCTCGACCATTTCGAGCGGCAGGTCGCGGGTGACCTCATAGCACAAGAGCATGCCGATCTCGTTCAGCAGTTCGCGAAAGCCCTTGATCGAGCGGTCACGCTCGCGCATCAGCGTCAGCTTGTGCTGCACCAGGGGATGGCCGACGACATTGACGGTGGCGACTGTCATGGTGATCCTTGCGGCGCAGCGCTGGTCTCGTCGCGCAAAACTTCGCGCACCCGCGGAATCACCTTGTTGCCATAGAGGTCGATGCTGCGCATCAGTTTTTCATGGGACAGCGCCCCGGCGCTGTACTTCATGTCGAAGCGGGCGATGCCGAGCTCGCCTGCGGTGGCAGCGATCCTGCGGGCGACCGTCTCGGGCGAGCCGACATACAGCGACCCGACGGCCGCCTCGCGCTCGAATTCGGCACGCTGCATCGGCGGCCAGCCGCGCTCGGCGCCGATCCGGTCGCGCATCCGCTTGTAGTCCGGCCAGAGTTCTTCGCGCGCCTGTTCGTCGCTGTCGGCGACATAGCCCGGCGAGTGGACGCCGACCGGCAGCACCGGCTGGCCGAGCTGCACCAGAGCGCGATGGTAGAGGTCGACATAGGGCCTGAAGCGGCCGGGCTCGCCGCCGATGATGGCAAGCATCAGCGGCAGGCCGTAGCGGGCGGCGCGCACCACCGATTCCGGGCTGCCGCCGACGCCGATCCAGGTCTTGAGAGGCCCGGGCTCGACCGGCGGAAATACCATTTGATCGATCAAGGGTGGCCGCGTGGTGCCCTGCCAGCTCACCGGTTGCTGTTTGAGCAATGCCGCAAACAGATCGAGCTTTTCTTCAAAAAGCCTCTCGTAATCATTGAGTTCAAAGCCAAAAAGCGGAAAGGATTCAGTGAAGGATCCGCGCCCGAGAATGACCTCCGCCCGTCCATTGGCGACGGCGTCCAGGGTTGAAAACCGCTGGAACACGCGGATCGGATCATCCGAACTCAATACCGTCACGGCCGAGCCGAGCCGTATTCGCCGGGTGCGCCCCGCGATCGCGGCCAGCACGATCTCGGGCGCCGACACCGCGAAGTCGCCGCGATGGTGTTCGCCGACACCGAAAAAGTCGATGCCGATCCGGTCGGCGAGCACGGCCTCGTCGATCAGGTTGCGGATCACTCTTGCGTGCGGCAGCAACTGGCCGTCGGCTCCGCTCGTGACATCGCCAAAGCTGTCCAGCCCGAGTTCCAGAAATCCCGCCATGTTGCTCTCGAATCTTTGCGGCGACCTGGGCGCGCGGACCGCGATGGTCACACCGCAATCAACCACGGCTCAGGCATCGTGCAGGCACGCCAGCCTGGTATTATTGCTGTGTTTCAATGCCTTGCCGGGGTTGATTGATACGATAGGCGAGCACGGCGGGGATGGCGCGCGGTGGCGCTCCCTTGCTTACGAGGCTGCGGTCAAGCGCCTTCGCATTTCACCAGCACGACATAATCGGGCAGGCTGCTGGTGATGCTCCAGATCTCGGTGTTGATCTTGTCTTCGCCGACCACGTGCCCGGCGGGGCATTGTCTTTTCACGAGGCGAAGCGCCATGCGAAGGCGGTCCTGCCTGACCTCGGGATTGTAGCCGATGTCCGGAATGTTGCGGACATGCACCACGAAGTCATAGGGATTACCCGCGGCGGCCTGCTCGACGCGGACCACGCCGCGCGTATCGGTCCAGCCCGTCAGGGCCGCCAGACAGACCATCATCGCAATAACCCTGATCATGCACAGACTCCGATTAGCCCTTTATTGGCCGGCTGGCGCCGCGCGCGCCCTGCCGCCCGCTGCAAAACCCTATCACGGAAATCAGGTGGGGCGCGACCCGGGCCGTGACAAAATGGTGGGCAGGGTGGCGACCGTTTTGAACTTGTTTACCAAAATCCCCGACACTGCGCCGAGGTTTTGAAATTGAGGCCCGCGCATGTTCAAGGAAGGCCTTCCGATCGACTACGAAGCCGCCGCCGACCTCAAGAAATGGCCGTCGCTCAACAGTCAGCGGCTGACCCGTCATTCGCCCTACCTGGTTTTCAACGGCACGCTGGCCGATTGCATCCGGGTGTTGCTGGCCAAGCCGATCCGGCAAATATCGCTATACGACATCGTCACCGACCCTCAACCGACGCTCGAAAAGACCGTTTTATCGCCAGCCGACGCTGCTGAAATCGCAATGCGCCGGGATTTTCCAAAGGCCTGAACGGGCGACCTGAAAACGGTGTCCTGGTCGTTCGACAGCCACACTTGCGGCGTCCATTCGAAGAAAATTCGGATTCGAAACGGCATTCGAGATCGGTGATTCCGGCGCGGGCCGGCAAGGAGGTTTTCAGATGCAGGCTTCGACGATCCGGCTGGTCCTGCTGCTCACGTTCACGCTGGCTCTGGGGGGCGCCGCCTTCGCCTTGACCCGAGGCTTTTATATCGAGACCGTCGCCGAGGCGGCGCAAAGGAAGGACGGCAGCGCGATTTTCTATCACAAATGCAAATATCTCTCGTTCCGCGGAACGCGCGACGTGGACAGCGTCTTTCCGTCCTCGACCTATCAGGAAGCCGAGAAGGCGGCTTGTTCGTATTTCGAGAATTAGACCAGGCAGCGCGCGCCGCCGTCGACGTACCCGTGCCAGCGGTCGCCGCATCGCGCCAAACGGCAGGCGGGGCAATCATCGCAAGGCTCCCGGTACGGCTTGCAGTCGCAATCTAGCGTTCGCCGGCATCCAGGATCCAGGTCCGGTCCGCGAACGCCACATAGATTCGCTCCTGGCCGAGCGCAACACCAAGCTCAATCGACAGCTCGTTCAACATCGACTCGATTGCCGCGTCGGGCAGATGACCAAGATAGGCGTGAACTGCTTCGCCGGTGAAGAGCGCCACCGGTTCGCGATCCGAACCAACCGTGCCGTCCGGGCGGGGCCACGCGTAGGTGACTTCCGCACGGGTGAACATGCCGGACAAAGCGGGCTGGCCGGCTTCGACCCGGCGTTTCATCCAGGCACGGGCAGTGCGGACGGCCTCCGAAACGTCGAAGACGCGGCCCTCGGCGTCCCAGCCCTCGCGCAAGCCGACGCTGATGCGAAAATCGCGGCGAGGACCCAACGAACCGGGCACCAGCGAATAATCCTCAGGCTTCGGCGCGCGGGGGCGATCGGTCATTTTGCGTTTGCCTTCAGATCCCGGTCTCAAATCCGCGAGCCTGGGTGCAGACGGGATTGCCTGCCAACATTAATCCTTCGGGCTTCGACGCTGTCGCCGCCACTGCATTGCGCCGGTCGATCAGGCCGGCGGTGATCCGATATGCGATGCCCGGAGGTCGGCCATCAGCGCTTTCCACCTTTTCTGGCCGCCTTCCTCCAGCGTTCTGGCTCGGTTCGCCAGCTCCGGATCGGCAGGGGTGTGACGGCGTCCCCAGGCGCCGATCTGGACGAGGAGCGGAACGAGTTCGATCGACGCTTCGGTCAGGCTGTAGATTGCCTTCTGCTTGTGGGCCGGATTGTCGCACCTCGACAATAGCCCGGCCTCGACCAGCCGCTTGAGCCGGTCCGCCAGCACATTCGAGGCGATACCTTCTTCCGACCGGGCGATCAGTTCGCGAAAATGCCGCCGTCCGCCGAACATGATGTCGCGAATGACGATGAGGCTCCAGCGATCCCCGAGCAATTCAAGGGTCAGGCTGATCGGGCATCCGGATCGTTGCGCCATTCCCATTTTGGGCTCCCGTGAATCCACTTGCAATATAGGAGTGGTTTGCTAAAAGGAAAGCGCTTGCATATTGCAAGCAGTTGGAGAGGGGCCCGCATGACCGAGTCCAACATTTCCATCGTGCAAAAATATTTTCAGGCCTACACCGAGAGGGATCGGACGGCGATCGAGGCGATCGTCGACGAAGCGTTCCGGTTGCATGCTTCGAACGGCCACGCTTAACCTTGGCGGTCGGCGCAAGCGCCTGATGCCTCCAGATAGGCTGACGCCAAGGTGGCGATGACGCCGATGGTGATGGAAGCGTCGGCGAAATTGAACACGGCGAACGACCAGGCTTTGTAGGAAACATGAACGAAGTCGATGACCGAGCCGATCCGGGCGCGGTCGACCATGTTGCCGAGCGCTCCACCAAGGATCAGGCTAAGCCCGATTGCCAGGGTCGGCCGGCCAGAGGGCACGCGACTTAGCCACCAAGCCAACAGCCCGGAGGCCAGAATGGACAGGCTGACCAGCGGCCAGCGCTGGGCATCGTCCGCGAACCGGAGCCAGCTGAACGAGATGCCTTTGTTGTAAGACAACAGCAAGTCGACCGATGGCAGGATGGCGACCGGGCGGTTGGCCTGCAGCGAACTGACGACAAGATGCTTCGTGCCCTGATCCAGCAAGAGGATGACGAGGACAAACCAGAACCAGTGCAAGCTGATGTGCGACGGCTTCTGGGTCATGCTCATATGTTGCGACCTGACGGGCAGTCTCTCTGCAGAGGATTCCTGGCGGCGCTCGATTGCCAAATCTGGCTTTCGTCGATGGCAGGACGACTTGAAGATCGGCGTTGCCCAATGTCAACACCGGGCACTGAAAGCTCCGATCTTGCCTGCAACCGGAAGCGGACGTGGTCTGCTCCAGTCAAAAAGCGCCGGTCTGGGCATCGCCCCATCACTTGCCGGTCCATCGGACACGCCGCTGCACGGCGCCAACAGGCGCGATGTGCCAGGAAGCCCCGACGACCATGTCCCGCTGGACGCGTGATGCCGGGAAGACGAGCGGGCAGCGAGCACGCGCCGTGCCCTCCGATGGTCTTGCAGGGCGTCCTGGTCTAGCATCAGCCTGCTGCGACATTTGACCTTCATCCTGTGTGGACGGCGATCGTGCGGTCCAATCGCGAAGCTCCAGCGCGTGCAATAAGCGGAGCCGCCTCCCTCGGCGGCGTCGGGTCGGCGTGGCCATGGGCCGTGCTGGCGTGGGCCACGTTGCTGGTGGCGATCGTCGTGTCGTTCAGGCCGGCGGTCCCGGTCATCTGGGGCGACACGCCGGCCTTCGTGGAATCCGCGCTTCGCACGCTCGAAGCCGGCAAGCCGACCGTGGTGGGAGGGCGCGATCCGGGCTACCCGGCGTTTCTGGCCGTGACCTTCGCGTTCGGAGGCGACCTTCCGACGGTGGTGCGGCTGCAGCAGGCGGCGTGGGCCGTCCTGATGCTGGCGCTCGCAGCAACCGCCCAGGCGGCGACGCGCAACGCCGGTGGGCTGGTGCCGATCATCCTGGTGGCGAGCTATCCCGGCCTGCTGTTGTTCAGGAACGTCCTCACCGCAGAGCTTCTGTTTGCGGTCTTCCTCAACCTGGCAATGGCTGGATTGCTCGTTGCCACCTGCGTCGGCAAAGCGGCGCGGTGCTACGCGGTCGCAGCCTCCGTGCTGTGCGCAGCACTCGCGGCGTGCCTCCGGTCGCAAGGAGTCCTGCTCCCGATCGCCACCGTCCTGCTGGGTGCACGCCTGGCCTGGCCAGACACCTCCGCGCGCCTGGTCGTGATGGCGGCGTCCGTCGCGGCGGCGCTGGCGCTTCTTGCCACGGGCTCCCGGTTCGGGGCTTCCAACTCCGACCAGGCCTCGGCCGTGTTCGTCTCCAAGACACTGTTCTGCAATCACCTGAACATCGTGCTTGCAAGCGATGCAGCGCGGCGCGAGATCGGGTCGGCGGCCGGCGACCATGCCGACGCGACGATGGCGCGGCTTGCCGCCGAGTTCACCGCGGAGCCTGGTCGCTGGCCCGTGCTGGGATTCTTCGGCGACGCGTGCCTGTTCGACACCGCACTGGATCGGGACGTCGCCGGCGATCACGGGAATGCCGGCGGCGCGGCCTCGGCCTATTGGCGCATCTTCCTGGCCGCCGTGCGCGATCGGCCGCTGGCCTACGCCGGCAAGTTCGTCCGTCAGATGGCCTATGGTGCCTCGGTCGCATGGCCGCCCTACGGACTCGACCCCGCGATACCGGTGTCGACCGACGACGTGCCGCACGTGTCCGACATCTTGGCGCGGCACGGCCGGGCGGCTCGGCCGATCGATCTCCGGGACGCACCAGTCCGGATCGGCCTGTGGTCCGATCTGCCACGCTTCTCCGCCCGTCTGTTCGGGACATTGTCCACCGCCTTCGTCATCGCCGTCATGTTCTGGACGGTGACTGCCGTGCGGCGCCGGCGCCGCGGCTTCGTGACGCGTGGAGCTATCGTGATCGCGATGTGGGCGGCTTCGATCGCGACCGCCGCCGCCGCCCACACCCTTGATGTCCAGCGATATCTGGTTCCGGCCGTGCCGGCGGTGGGCCTCATGCTGTCGCTTGTCGCCGTCGAGCTGGCCGAAACGATGGCGGGCCTGCGGAAGGGCTAATCGCACAGTTGCGAACTCCCATGTGCAGAGCGGCAGAGCCAACTCGGCAGACGCCATCCGCCAACAGGATGGTCGGAAGCGGCGATCGATCGCGCCCGGCGAGGCGGCGGCTCGCTTGAATGAGCTTCGCGCCGTGCTCGGAAAACAGATCGGCGATCAACGTCTGCGGCGCGCGGTGACCCGGGCGCGCAGGCTAGGCGATTTCGTCGCGGCGCGCTAAGCTTGTTCCGCCTCACCTTGTCCGGCCGCAACAAACCGGTGACCCATGGACAGCGATCCCTCACAGATCCCGGTTGTGCCGATTCCCTTCGAGCACGGCCTGAGCCGCTTTGCGCAGAGCCTCAGCGCAGGGCAGGCCAGGATCGTCGCGATCGGCTCGTCGACCACCGCGGGCGAAGGTGGCATCAAGGCCTATCCGGAACGGCTATTGACGTTTCTCGAAGCCGAATATCCGAACGGCGGGATCGCCATGATCAACAAGGGAATAGGCGGCCAGGAAGCGCCGATCGAGTTGCAGCGGTTCGCTGCCGACGTCATCGCCGAGAAGCCCGATCTGGTGATCTGGCAGGTCGGGACCAATGCAGTCTGGCAAGGCCCGAACGAGAATCCTCCACCTCCCTCGTTCGACGAAACCACCCGTGCCATCCGCGATGGACTGGCGAGGTTGCGCGACCAAACGCAGGCCGACGTCGTGCTGATGGACCTGCAGTATGTGCCGGCCGTGCTGACGCCGGCCAAGAAGGACAAGGCGATCGCGATGGTGGAGGCGATCAGCGAACTGGCGCGGGACGGCGGCGTCAATGTGTTCCGCCGCTTCGCATTCATGAAGGGCCTGCATCAGGTCGAGCAGGTCTCGTTCGACCGCATGGTCGACCCGACCGATGACAACAGGCTGCACGACAGCGACTGGGCCACGCAGCGTGTGGCGTGGGCGGTGAAGCTCGCGATCGTCGGCGGCGTCGACAAGGCGCGGTCGCCGGTCGCCGCGAACATCGGTTAGCGCGTCCTGCTCGTCCATCGCGGCGCTCGGATCGAGCCCGATGGATCTCCGGTAGGTTCCTGACAGGGAGTTCTGCAAGGACAATTTTGAATAGAGTCGATTGACCGCCGCCGAATGCTGGTTGTAATAATCGTATGCACGCTGAGCAACACGAGGCCAACATGCCTGGGACGGGTAACGAACGACTTGTCGCCACCGCGGACCACGCGGGCCTGTTTCCTGACGCAGTGGTGACCCAGAGTAGGTTCTGATCGACTGCGGCATGAAGGCAAAGCAGGAAGGCCATGGCGATCCGCACATTTGCGCAGCTCACCTTCCAGCTCGGCAATCCCGGCGCTCCCAACACGGTCTATACAAGCACCCATCCGGCAGACAATAATCTGACGCTGCAGATCAGCACCAATACGCCAACGAGTTTTGCCGCCGGCGCCCCGGTGCCGCTGTCGAGCGCGCCGACCGCGAAGGGGTCGCTGATCTATCTCAACCTGAGCCCGCTCGATCTGAGCGCGGCCGAATTCGCGGCGCTTGCCGTGTCAGCAACCGATTGGGCCGCGCGGAGTTTTCCGGACACCCAGACGATCTGTCTGGCGCCGACCCAAACCATCCCGCTCGACATCGCGCCGGCGGCGATCAGTGTGGCGATCGGCAATTTCGCGATCGCCAATCCGCCGTCCAGCAATCCCGTCAGTTTGACCGCGACCTATTTCCACGTCGACGGCCTGACTTACGGCGGTCTTGGTGTACCCGGCGCCTTCGGCGTGCTGCTGCAGCCGCCCCCCGACAAGGATGATCTCGACCTGCACGACGTGCTCGGCTTCGCGGTGGCCGAGACCGGCGTGGTGTGCAGCATCGACGGCTATGCGCCGGTGCAGAACACCCTCAATTTGAGCTTCGGGCCCGGCAACGTGACACGCGCCGTCACGGCCGGTCCGAACACAGCGTTCGAGGTGAGCTTCGTCTATGCGGACGACGCGCCGGGGTTCGGCGCGTTGACGACGCCGCAGCACGGCACCGTCTTCACGTTCGGCCGTGGCGGGTTGATGAAGGCGAAGAAGGGCGGCGGCCTCAGCCCCGAGCCTAACGCCGCCGCGGATGCCTGGAGCATCAGCGCCGGCAAAAATCTGCAGAGCCCGTCCTAGCTGCTGAGGCCGCCGAACGGACAGCCGATCGTCGGCACCGGGCCGCTGGCGACGGTGGCGTTCAACATCACCCGCATCGAAACCGAGTTCAAGCCTGGCCCGACGCTGATGTTCGTCAGGTACACCAGCGTGCCGGGCTATCAGGACGGGTCCTTCACGGTCGTGCTCACCAAGTGGCCGCATGCCGACATCGAATCCGTCAATGTGACGCCGAACCCGGCGCTGATCGAGAACCCCGACGGGGTCGCGGTCGTGGTCGACTGGGTGACTGACGCTGCCGGGCGGCTGCGGCTCACGTCGACGGATGGCCTCGATCAGGACGTGACGGGACTGATGCAGTTTCCCGCGAAGGACACGGATCCGCCGCTGCTGGTCACGCGGACCACGACGTTTACCCTGGAAGCGGACGGGCTCTATGGTGCCAACCTGGATAACGCGGCGACCAAAGCCAAGGACGCTGTCGTCACGCCCAGGACCGACTTCAGCTGCGCGATACTGTCCGACAGCGGCAAGTTGCAGCTCACATGGGACGTGCTCGGCGCCGCGCAGGTGGAGATCGACTGGCTGCCGGGACAACAGAAGCTGAAGGGCTGCATGACGTTGGCGCCGAGCGCCGAGCGACCGCTGCCCTACAAACTCAAGCTCAGCGCGCTCGATCAGGATGGCAAGGAGATCGGCTCGGCCACCTTGAAGCGCTGCTGGACGGTCGGATCCTCGGCCCCGGTCGGCGGCGACGCCATGTGGCGCCTTCCTGTCACGGGCAGCATCGTCGTTTCTTCGGACGGCAGGCGCCTCTGTGCGCTGTCCGGTGAGGGCACCAACTGCTCGATCGCCGTGCTCGACCCGACGACGCTTAATTTGATCAAATCGATTCCGGCCGGCAGCAGCGCGATCCTGCTGACTTTTACCTGCACGTCGGATCAGATCTATGTGACAAATCAGATCTATACGGCAAACGGGGGCTCGGCCTGCGTGCTCACGGTGATCGATGCGTCGTATGACGTCACCGCAAAGATAGACCTTCTCAGTCTGGCGTCCCCGCCTTGCTACAATCTGGGCCCGACGGTCATCGCCGCCAACGACAAATACATCTTCGTCAAGACGGCAGCCGGGCCGGTCTCCCTCCTCGTCATCGATGCCCATACGCATAAGGAAGTTTGGCAGGAGGCCGCCCGCAATTCTTTTCGTCATACGACGGGCATGGCGCTGTCCAGCACGCGAGTCTATTACACAGGCGACGACGCCGTGAAGGCGCTGGATTTCGGGACCTTCGCATCCGTCACAGCAGTCAATGTGAGCATGCCTGAGTTTGATTTCGAACAACTTGTCACCACCGCAGACGACGCGCGCGTGTTCCTGCTGCAACCTCTCAACGTCACGACATTCCAGGGCCCGGGTTTGCTGAACCCTACGGCGGTCCTTCCCATTGCTTCTGGATACCAAGAGATGGTCATCACAACCGACGCGATGCAGGCTTTCGTCCGTCGAACCCAGGAGACATCCTCATTCATACAGCTCCTGGAATTCGACCCAACCTCGGGTTCCTACGCGACGGAGGCGACGCTGCTGGAAGGTTCAGATTTTAAAGTCGCGCTCGCCATCGCGCCTGATAACGCGCGGGTCTTTGTTGGATCGCTCGATGCAAACAGGAGCAATGCATCCATCACCGCTGTGGTCGCGAGCTATTCGTGATCGAGGGCAAGCTATGATCGACTGCGGCATGCAGGCCGCTGGAAAAACGCCTTTACAAAACCGAATGCTCCAAGGCAGGAAATAGAGGCAGCAGCTATTGCCGCCGCGACAGAGTGACATCCTGTCGCCGGGATCTCCATGGCGACGCCGGGAGAATGGTAAACAAGCCGTTGCGGCCAACGCTGGAATCCGGCGGCTGACCTTGAAGCTTGCTTATGGAACGCGTGCGTTAGGTGGTGGCTGGACTCTGTCCCACGAGGCCTTGATGAGCAGTATTTCGACGATCGCGCTGTCCGGCATGAACGCGGCGGCGCGCCGGCTCGAGGTCTCCGCCTCGAACGTCGCCAATGTCCTGAGCACGGGCGCGCTTCCCAACGCCGATGGCACGGTGCCGGCCGGCGCGCCACGGGCCTATGCACCGCTTGAGCTTGTCCAGACCGCCAGCGCCGGCGGCGGCACCGCGACGACCGTCACGACGGCGACGCCGTCCACCACCGCGGTCTCCGATCCACAGGCGCCCTTCGCCAATCAGAACGGCCTCGTCGCCGCGCCCAATGTCGACATCTCCCAGGAACTGGTCGGCCAGATGATCGCAAGCTACGGTTTTGCCGCCAATGCGGCGGTAATGAAAGCGGACGACCGCATGACCAAGACGCTGCTCGATGTGACGGCGTAAGGCCTTGCACAGGACGGGTTGGGCGGCTCGCTGCCCGATGACCGCTCCGGCCCACAAAATCGGAAGCGGCCCGATACTGCACTGATAGCGCGCGACGGCCCTGCCGGGGTAGCTGCTGACGTCGAGCAACGCATCAAGTGCTGCATTGCCATGGCCGCATGAGATACTCATCGATGTCTCGGTTGGGTCACTCACCAGGCTTCCCGGTGCAGCAAGATCCTTGCTATACTGCACACTCGATTGGGAGCCGTTGAACTTGCCGTATGGACGAACCGCGATACGGCTGAGGGGGCGACGCCTGTTGCTCGCGGTTGCGGCGGCGATGGTACTTGTGCCGCTTGCCTGGTTCTTCCACACATTTTTGCCGTCGCCTTTGCCGAAGCCGGAGCCCTATATGGGCGCGCTGCCATCGGCCATGCCGCCGAAGGAGGTGGCTGTGTTCGCTGTGGTGACTGGCGTAAACCACCGCGTCGCAGCCTACGGGTACCGCGGAGGCTCGTTTTTTGACCGGCGCGAGTTTTCGATGGCCGGGACCTTGGTGACCCACCCGCGGGGCAACCTGCTCATCGACACCGGTTTCGGCCGCCACATCGACGAGCAGTTTGCGACGCTGCCGTTGATACTCCGTGCGATAACGTCCTACAGCCTGTGGCAACCCGCCGCCGACCAGCTCACGGCTGCCGGCTACGACCCGAGATTGCTGCGCGCCATCCTCCTGACCCACGCGCATTGGGACCACGTCAGCGGGCTGCCCGACTTTCCGGACGTGCCCGTGTGGGTGACGCCGCAGGAGCGCGAATTCATCAGGCAGGGCGGACACGGACAATTCGGCAAACCCTTTACCGGCATACGATATGAAGAATATGGGTTCGAAGGCGGCCCATACCTCGGGTTTCCCTCAAGTCACGACGTCTATGGTGACGGTTCGATCGTTGTCGTGCCGGCGCCGGGTCATACCCCCGGCAGCGTGATCATATTCGTAACGTTGCACAATGGAACGCGCTATGCGCTTGTCGGCGACCTGGTATGGCAGCTGGAAGGAATCGCGCTGCGCGAGGAGCGCTCCTGGCTGATACGCCAATTTGCCGATCTGGATGCGGCGGCCAACCGCCAGAACCTGTTGCGCATGATAGCGATCAAGCAGCGGCTGCCTGACCTGATCATCGTGCCCGCGCACGACATGCGTGCCTTTGCCGAGATGCCGACGCTGGCTTCGGCAAGCGGCGAGGCCCGCCGCTAGAGACGGCGACAACATCTGCCGTGGGGGCAACCGACATCACCCCGGGGCTCGATCTTTCCCACTGTTGGGCCGCGCTCGCTGTACTCGCTGGTTAGGGTCCAGCCTGCGCCTCATCGGCATCCATATTGTCGCCGGCGATCGCTGCTTCCAGATCGGTGGCAATTCGGCGAAGTTGATCGGCCATGTCAGCATAAAATTCCCGCTTCACTCGATTGGCGGTGGTTTTGCCTATTTGGCTGCAGTCGTCGGCGATGCTGCGGAGTTTTGCCAGCCTGTCCTGAAGTTCGTTCATCTGCGCTTCCTATTACGCAGACAGCCGTTTGAATGCGCACTATTGAACACAGGAACAGGATTTCTGCGAAAGGCGGGCTTCGGGATATAGTCGCGGCTCGTCGCGGGCAGGGGAAACAACACCAGATGGCGGAATCATCCGTTCGACGCGCCGACTTCCGATGACGCAACGGACCTGGAGCGACGAATCACTCCGCGCAGCGAGCTCCACCCCACCGGCCGTCCACCTTTGCCAACGACACGGAAGTTCGCTCGGCAGGTTTTCAATGGGAAATTCGAAGCGTTCGGGCAAGGCCACTTCAATCTTTGGTGAGACATCGGTGATCGGCGCAAAACCGCACCGAGCCATCGACAACCGCGCATGGAAGTTGCCACCTGCCGGCTCTGCATAGCACAGAACGATCTTCTCGCAGGCGGCGCCCGGAAAGGACCGGCGTGCTTCGTGCGCGCCAAGACTCCGGATGCATCGACGCGGTCGATCGCCTGCCTTGAGAAATGCATGAGACCCAAGTGGCAAAGCGGGGTTGCGCCTTGCAGGCGACGAGACAATTACAGCGGCGGGGGCGGGGGAGTTGAACTCTCTCAGCCATGGAAAAATCTATGAACCACCGAACGCTCGTTGCCGCACCTTTGATGTCGATCGCTCTGACGTCCGCGGCGTTTCCCGATCTGCAGAACAGAAAGAACAACAGGATGACACCGACTTCGAGGAAGGTCACCGCGTCAGCGGCGACACTGCTGGCATTTGCGTTTTTCGCGATGACGGCGCCCGCCGCGCGCGCGGACGAATATTGCATCACCAACGGCGCTCAGGCAGCCCATGGCTGCGGTTATCCGAGCTTGGAGACGTGCCAGGCCGCGACCTCCGGCATCGGCGGCTCGTGTACGCGCGTTCCATCCGCTCAATCAACGAGCGATGCCCAGGCCTATCAGCCGAAGCAGCCGCACGCACGCAAGCTTCGTTCGAATTCCACCCCCAAGGCACCCCCGCCGAATGACGGCTGACGACGCCAAATGGCGCGGCCTCCGAGTTTGAGAGCTCGGAGGCCGCACCAGCTTGGGAAGCCGTGCGAGGCCGCCAATCGAGACGGCTCTGGTGAATTGGCGGTGCGAGTTTTTGTCACTTCAACGCCAGGCTGCTGCAATACCATGAGGTTTCGCCGTCCCGCCAACCGGTTATCAGTCCGGCCTCTTTGCACTCGGCGTAGGTCTTGTAGTTGCCTGTGTTTCTGCACGTTGTCGAGTACGTGCCAGCGAAGAAGGAGCATCCGTGCCAAGGGGCGTCGCCTGACCTGAAGCTTGTAACGCAACCGCCGACGCAACTGCCCGTGGCATTCGCGAGCTTCGCAAGCCTGGCGGCTGCCGACAGCGGCGACGCCGACGGCGCTGCAGGGGTTGGCGATATCCGAGGGGAGGCGGTGCTGCTTGCAACCGCGTGCGGCTGCGGCCTCTGGGGCCTGGCTACTCGCTTCGGCGCTTCGACCAGGAGGCTGTGGAGCGAGGTGGTGGCGTCGCCTGGTTGTGTTGCGGTTTGCGACATTGCCGTGCTGCCTGGGCCGCACAGCAGCAGGGCAATCGATAAGACAGCAGGACTCGCAACAAAGAGTGACGAAAACCTCATAGCCATGTCCTCCCAAATGCGGGGACGGCCAATTCCATCCCGGTACCCAGGATATCGCGTTCTGAGGCGATTGCGGCCGCGGTCGATTTTATATCCGGCCACCGGGGTCGAAACAGGCCAATACCCCGCGCCCATCGCAACGCATCGGGATCCCGGACCAATTCGAGGACCTAAAAGCCCGCGGCGGGACTTTTGCACTGCAGGCACTTGGCATCCGTTCGGATGGCGCAGAACGGAGATGGCGTCACTGCATGAACCAGCCGTGGCTCACCACCAGCGACTGGCCGGTCAGCGCGTTCGATTGGAAGGCGGCGAAGAACAGCACGGCCTCGGCGACATCCTCGACTGTGGTGAACTCGCCGTCGACGGTGTCCTTGAGCATGATGTTCTTGATCACCTCGGCTTCGGAGATGCCGAGTTCTTTCGCTTGCTCGGGAATCTGCTTGTCGACCAGCGGCGTGCGCACGAAGCCCGGGCAAACCACATTGGCGCGCACGCCGTGCTTCGCCCCTTCCTTGGCGACGACTTCGGCGAGCCCGATGAGGCCGTGCTTGGCCGTCACGTAAGGGGCCTTGAGCACCGAGGCTTCCTTGGAATGCACCGAGCCCATATAGATGATGCTGCCGCCGGTTCTTTGCTGATACATCCGCCGCAGCGCGGCACGCGTGGTGAGAAAGGCGCCGTCGAGATGGATGGCCAGCATCTGCTTCCACTTGGCAAATTCGAACTGGTCGAGCGGCGCCACGATCTGAATGCCGGCGTTGCTCACCAGGATGTCGAGGCGGCCGAAGGCCTTGACCGTCGCGGCCATGCCGGCCTCGACCTGCTCCTCGGAAGTGACGTCCATCGCGACGCCGATGGCGCGCCGCTCCGGGCCGCCGAGCTCGCCCGCCGCGGCGTCGGCGCCGGCCTGGTTCAAATCCGCGATGGCCACTTTGGCGCCTTCGCGCACAAAGGTGCGGGCGATCTCCTTGCCAATGCCGCTGGCGGCGCCAGTGACGAGGGCGACGCGGTTGCCGAGGCGCATGGTGGATCTCCTTTCAGCGCAGATAGTCGTGGATGACCTTGCCGAGGCCAAGGGTAAGATCGGCGATGATATGGACGCCCGACAGGACCTCGAGCACGGGCAGTTCGGCCACCGGCGCCAGCGCGTGAGCGTGAAGCTCAAGCGCGGCCGGCCCGCTCCAGGCGCCTTTGAGCGTGATGTCCTCGAGGTAGTATTCGACCAGCTCGCAGATGCGCGGCGTGCCATCGACATGGGGAATGATCTTGAGCAGGAAATTTGGCGCCGTGAGCGACGCCTTGGTCGCCACCGGGTCCACTGCCTTGTGCTTGTAGCCCATCGATCCCGTGGCGACCCGCACCTTGCCGTAGTCGAGCGTACCGACAACGGTATCGATCTCGACATGGAGGGTGGGATCGGCGAGCTTCTTCGGGAAGCCCCAGAGTTCGCGGCCGCCATAGATCGGCGGACCGTCGTTGAGGAACATGCAGTGCGAATAGCCGCCCTTGCGGCCGCCGAACGTGACCGGGATGATTTGGCCGGTCTCGGTGTAGTCGCCGAAGCCGGTCGAGTCCGGCATCCGGATGAACTCGTATCTGACGATGCCGCCGTCGGGCACCAGCGGCTCCGGCACCAGCGCGCGCAGCTTCTCCGGGTCGGTGCGATAGGTGATGATGAGATACTCGCGGTTGACGAAGCGGTAGGGCCCCGGCGGAAAGGCCGGACTGGTCAACGGCATCGCAAACGCTCGCTCACGGACATCGCTCTCTCTCATGGCTGAAGCTCCTGCTATCGGTTTGTCAAAGGGCAACGCCGTCTCGCGGCCCGGCGGCTCAATTCTCGTCAGCGGCAAAGTCGAAGATGCTGAATTCCTCGCCGTTGCCGGCGCGCGCGAGCACCTCGGGATGGCGTAGCGTGCGCATGGCGTCGTAGTGCCCCGAACGCCAATGCTCCGCCATCGACTTCCGGGAGAACTCATAGTCCTTCGAATCGCCCTCGTAGCCTCTTGGGCGATAGATCAGGTGCACGAGGTTGTAGGCGTGGCGTTGCGCGATCGAGGCCAGGAACCTGGCTTCTTCGCTCCGCTTGAACTCGTCCGGCAGCTGGTCCAGGAACCTGGCGACGGTGTGTTCCACCCCGTGCAGCCGCTTGATGAAATCGGTGAAGGCGCGCGTGCGGCTCGAATACTGGATTTCCTTCTGCCGGGTCCCGACCTCCGCGAGGTTGCGCGGAAACTCGCCGCGCGCGCTCCACAGATCGACCTGAAACACCAGCGCGTCAGGCAGCCGCTGGCCGGTGACGCGGGTATTCGTCACCAGCCACTGCAGCGGCGTGTTCGAGACCAGCCCGCCATCCCAATAGTACTCGCCCTCGATCTCGACGGCGGGGAAGCCGGGCGGCAGCGCGCCGCTCGCCATCACGTGCTCGGGCCCGATCGCCTGCGTCCCGGTGTCGAAATAGACCAGGTTGCCGCTGCGCACATTGACGGCGCCGAGGCTGAGATGCGTGTCCCTGTTGTCGGAGTTTATGCGGTCGAAGTCGACGAAGCGCTCGAGTGTGGCCTTGAGCGGCCGCGTGTCATAGTAGCTCGTCGCCTCGAGCGTGCCGGACGGATGAAACCACGGATTGGGCAGTCGCGGCTTGAAGAAGCTCGGCGTCCCGGCGGTGGCAACCATGGCGGCGCTCAGCTTATTGACGCCCGCGCGCGCAGCCTCGCCTCGCCCAAACAGGCCGAAGAGGTCGGCGTCGAAGCCCAGGGCAGGGGCGGTGATTTCTTCCCAGAACGCGCGCAGCCTCTCGACACGTCTTTCGGGCGCGTTGCCGGCGATGATCGCGGCGTTGATGGCGCCGATCGAGATGCCGACGACCCAGTCGGGATGAATCCCGGCGTCGGCCAGCGCCTCATAGACACCCGCTTGATAGGCACCGAGCGCGCCGCCCCCCTGCAGCAGCAGCGCGACGCTCTCGAAGGGGAGCCGCGCGCGCAGGTTGCGGGCCTTGCCCATGCCGGGCGCGACTGCCGAATTCTCCAGATGATTGTCCAAGATCGGCTTGTTCATGGACTTGTGCCCGTGTCAGGAACGCCGCGCGTTCACTCCGCACCGGCCTATCCGTGGCTTGACGAGGCGCAGAACCGCCGCCTCCACTGTCCCCGCATGCTGATGGCAAATGCCGCGCTGCGGTATCATGCAGTGGGTCTAGTCCCCCCTATACGTTAGGATAGTACGGAGGGAATGCGGGAGCGGGCAGGCGGCGCAAAAAGGCGGTGTATCCGGCTGACTCATGCATGAACTCGATGTGCGAAACCACGCCAGGGACGACAATAATGTCGACGGGTCCGTCGCCCATCACTTGACACGCGATGTTTATGTCAGCGCGTAACGCGTCTCGGGCAATGCGAAATCAGACTTCCGCTGCATCCCGGAAAGCAGTTGTGAATTGTCGTCTTCCGAGCTGACAGGGTCAACCGCATAGATCGCGAATCCGGGAACGGTCACGGAGGCCCGGCTCGGGTCACATTCTTGGACGTCGGACCACCGCGTCCGGGCAGGGGCCATTGATCCGCCGATACCAGGCATGAGAGGCTCCGGCAGGCCGTCAAAGCTGCCGATTTCGGTCGCCAGCCGCCCTTCCTCCTGCGCGGACTGTCGTATATGAGAGAGCATCGGAACCATGGACCCCGGGAGCGAATTGGCGGCGTGGATGGTGGCGACGGTTAGTTAATCGAAACATGCGATCTGACCACGATCGAGGCAGGCGCGGACAGGCACTTCAACCGGGGCATGGCATGGTAAATCGATTTACGACGGCGCAATCCACCGGCGCGACGCGGCGTTGGGGGCCTCCGGGCATTGTGACGCTCGCGGCGATGGCCGCGCTGACGGCGCTGACCTCCGGCGCCGCGGCGAAACAGCCGCGCCCCGCGCCACCCACCGAGGCGACGGCGCCGCGCGAGGCCGGCGAGCCGATCATGGCGATCGTGTCGATCAAGACCCAGCAGGTCACGTTCTACGACGCCGACGGCTGGATCCAGCGCGCGCCGGTGTCGACCGGCACCACGGGACGTGAGACGCCGGCCGGCGTCTTCGCCGTGATCGAGAAGGACCCGGACCACCACTCCAGCCTCTATGACGATGCCTGGATGCCGAACATGCAGCGCCTGACCTGGAACGGCATCGCGCTGCACGGCGGGCCTTTGCCCGGATATGCCGCCTCGCACGGCTGCGTGCGGATGCCCTACGGCTTTGCCGAGAAGCTGTTCGACAAGACCCGGATCGGGATGCGGGTGATCATCTCGCCGAACGACGCGGCCCCGGTCGAGTTTTCCCACAAGGCGCTGTTCGTGCCGAACGCGGAGGCCGTCGCGGCCGCCCCGGCCCGGGCCGAGACGCTCGCCCGCGAGGCGGCGGAGGCCGCCGCTGCGGCCGACGAGGCCAAGAAAGCCGCCGCGACAGCGGCGCGCGAGGCCGCATCGCTCACGGTGTCGCTGCGCAAGCTGGAATCGCAGAAGACCCGCGCCGACGCCGAGCTCGCCTACGCCGACAAGGCGCTCGCCGCCGCAAAGACGGACCAGGCCAAGGCGCGGGCCGAGGACCTGGAGCAGAAGGCCGCCGCCAAGGCCGCGGAACTGGGGACACAGCTCGACGCCACCAGGGCCGACGCGAAGTCGAAGCCCGGCGCCGCCGCCGCCGCAAAAGACGCCGCCAAGGCGGCCGCGACCCGGAAGACCGACACCGCCAAGGCGGCGAACGAGGCGAAGCTCGCGCTCGAGCCGGTCTCGGTCTACATCAGCCGTGCGACGCAGAAGCTTTACGTGCGCCGGAACACGCATAAGTCGTGGCCGGACGGCGGCGAGGTGTTCGACGCGACCATCGAGGTTCCAGTCACGATCCGCGATCCCGACAAGCCGATCGGCACCCATGTGTTCACGGCGGTGGCGCGCAACGACGCCGGCCTGCGCTGGACCGCGGTCACGATCGACAACGGGGACGACGCCAAGGACGCGCTCGACCGCATCACCATCCCGCAGGATGTGCTCGATCGCATCGCGCCGACCGCAATGCCGCGATCCTCGATCGTCGTCTCGGACGAGCCGCTGAGCAGCGAGACCAACTATCGCACCGAGTTCGTCGCGGTGCTCAACAACCAGCCCCAGGGCGGCTTCGTGACGCGCCGGCCGACGGCCGATGTCCTGGTTGCGAGCGGCAACGTCCAGAACGACGACGGCTTCGGTTCTTTTTTCCATTGGAACGCGCAACCCGTCGATCCGCGCCGGGGCGGCGGCCAGTACAATCATCAAGTGCAGCGCGGCTGGGGGTGGTAAGACGCAGGGCGCGCTGCGGGCAGGGCGCTTCGCTTGGTGGCTTAGGGGCAGCGCCATCAACAGCTTTTGTCAGGCCGTCCCGGCCAAGCGCGAAAGGTGGCCTGATGCGGAAGTAGCCCCCTTGGCTCCCGGCTCCAATCGAATTTCATTCATTCGGCAAGTCACCGCACCCGTTCGCCATCGACCCACCAGGTTTTTCCGCCATGAGTCACGACGGCATAGCCGTCGTCGTCTTCGGTGATGACATCGACCTTCGCGCCTTGCGGCAACCTGACCGGGCAGTTCCTGTTGATCTGCCCGCCTTTCGGCGTCAGTGACTGCATCGTATATTGGTGCGCGGCCCCCCAGCTCGTGCAAGCATAGGTTTCAGCTCTGACCACCCCGGGCCGGGCGTCGGCGGGTGTTGGAGCGCGGATGGCGAGAACGAGCACGAGCACGAGCACGCCGAGTTTCAGGAACAACTTGGTCATTTTCGCCTCCAGGCCGCTTTGCGGTCGATGACCCGCGCCGTCGACGACCGGATCAGACCGTCCGCGCTGCTTCCGGTCTACGCCGAAGCTTCCTGCTTCTCCGTCGTTGCCAAGCGGCCGGGTTCGAGAGGCTGCTTTCGACGGACGCAATATCGCAATCGTGGCCGGCAATGCCGATCATTGTGGCGCGGCTTTCGTCGCAGAGCAATCCGACGGGGGTTCACTCTGGCTATCGCCGGGCGCGCTGACTTCGAACGTTACCGGCACGCAGCTATTTGCAGCCGAAGAACAGGCCCCGAGATGCACTGTGATGGGACGTTCAGCAGCATGGCCGCGGGTCTTCAGTTCAATTCGCAGCGGAAGGTCGAAGTAATAGGGGGAGCCTGTAACGACCTTCGGCAAGGTTTCCCGCCACAACTTGCCATGAGGTCGATCAGTCTTGAACTCGACTCCGTATTCTGAGGAAACCTTGAGGTCGCCAGACGCGGAAATACAAAACACGACGCGATCTGCGAGAGTGGCTATCGAGAGATTCACTCCGTCGCTTTGCAGATGCACCTCGGCACTCGCCGGCATTGCAGCAAAGATCAATGCTGCAAGAACGGCTGAGTATCCAACTCGCATCATTGGAATTCCCGAATACCGGCTTGTCACGGAAAACACTCGCATATAGGTTGAACGCGATACTATTGCACAGGGGAGAAAACATGAAACATTTTTTAGGAATTACTTTCATTGCTCTGCTCGGCACAAGCAGCGCCTTCGCCAAGGATATAACCGTGAAGTCCTGGTGTCCCATGACGAAGGCGTCCGGGATCGGAAAAGGCCCGACATTCGAACAAGCCAAGGATATCGCGGTTAAAAAGTGTCTGGCCAACGGCGGCTTGATGGCTTGCTGTCCCAAGTTCACGCGACAGATTTGAATCCCGCTTCTTTCGGGCCGCCCGGCACGAAGCGGATCCACCGAGCTAGTAAGGTCGGCCTGGCATACGCCCTGCCTCCCGTGGTTTCCTCCATTGAAGGCTGCGTACGCCGGCTCCGGTGCGCGCCGCGCTGCCTTCATGGGGCCGGCATCCGCAAACCTTTCACAGGAACAAAAGTTTGGCTCCTACCAGGCGTAGCGAACGAGGCCCTTACCGGCGTAGCTCGACGTGACATTGGAGAACTCGCCCTCGACGGTTTGCCGCCATGGGCGCGGAGGGGCAGTATGCCTTTGTGATTCCGGCCTACGATCTGGTCATCGTTCACCGCATCAACAGCGATGTCCCGATCGGGACGCTGCCGGGTCAACGCAAGCCCGAACCCACCACCACGCAGCTCGCGCGGCTGCTTTGGCTGCTGCTGTCGGCGGCCGGCGATGACGATGTCGGGCCCGACATCAGTCTTGCACATGCGACCGGCCATCACCTCGCGGAAGAACAACTTAAGTCAGCGCTCACCGGCGCAACGCTCTCGGTCGGCGAAGCGCTGGCGGGCGGACCCTATAGCTGGCAATTGCGGGCCGATGGCAGCCTTTCGGTGCTGGCGGGCGCCGAGCATCGGGAACTGTCGAAGGGGACCTGGCGCATCGATGGCGACCGCTTTTGCCGAACGTTGAGCGGGCCGAACGCGCGCGAGGCCTGTTTCTCCGTCATTGCCGACGATCCGCGGCTGCAATTCTTCGATGCGGACGGTTTGATGCGATTTGATACCAGGACAGAGTAGGGGCCCGATCATCGTGCCGGGCCTGCCGGTTTCTGGTCATGAACGCACCCGCCTCGATCGGACGATGGGATCCCCGGCTTAGCCACCGATCCCTTCGTGTCGTTGACACCAAGGCATGACCAGGCCGCAACGAAGGGATGACCCGCGGGGCACTTTTGGATGATTCGCGAGCGCGTCCGCCAAGTTTATCGAGTGCCGATGGCGGATGAAATTCTGCGCTGCCGGGTGTCGCGGGCGTCTCTGCGGCCGCAGGTGACCAGTCAATATGACCAGTCAATGGAGGAAGCCATGAAAATCGTTGTCATCGGGGCGACCGGAACGATCGGAAGCGCAGTCGTCAGGCTGTTGAGACAAAGGCACCAGGTTATCGCGGTCTCGCGCTCGAGCGGCGACTACCGTGCCGACATCACCGACAGGGCTTCGACCGAGACAGCCCTCGGCGCGATCGGCCAGGTCGATGCAATCGTAAGCGCGGCGGGAAACGCGATATTCAAGCCTCTTGCGGCACTCACGGACGCCGATTTCGAGAATTCGCTTCACGACAAGCTGATGGGACAGGTCAACGTCGTCCGGGTCGGTGCCCAGCATATCCTGCCCGGGGGCTCCATTACGCTCTCCAGTGGGATGCTGGGGCAACACCCGATACCGGGTTCCGCCGCCATAAGCCTGATCAATGCGGGATTGGAAGGGTTCGGTCGCGCTGCAGCGCTTGAACTGCAAGGCGCCAGGGTTCGGGTCAACGTCGTCAGCCCGCCCTGGGTCAAGGAGACGCTGGTTGCGATGAATATGGAGCCTTCCTCCGGGATGCCCGCTGACCAGGTCGCCAAGGCCTATGTCCAAAGCGTGGAGGGCAACGCGACCGCGGAAATCATCGACGCGAGCAGGATTGCCGCCTGATTGTCGCGGGCGGGCGCGAGGGTGTTGTTCCGCTGGGTATCTGAGATATTGTTGCAGCTCAATATCGCGAACGATCCGCGCGCTGGTGCCATGCAGTCAGCTGGCCTGATCGAAACTGTCATCGGATAGGGCAGGCGACCGCGTTCGCGCCGATCCGATATGATATGATATGACAAAGTGGGGCCATCCTCCGACGCCCTGCAAAAACCGAGCATTTGCGGGCACTTTTGTGCGGCGATGTGGAGGAGGGGCTGACCAGACCTTAGCTTTATCTTGCGCCAAGGCCGCGAAGCCGCGAATATCCCGGCCGGTTCAGGAATTATCCGGGGGAATCCGAGACAAATGCGGTTTGATGACGTCATCCTCGGTCGCCGAAGCATCCGCGGTTACAAACCCGATCCAGTACCCAGGGCGCTGATCGAGGAAATCATCGGCTTGGCGATGCGCGCTCCGTCGTCGATGAACAGCCAGCCCTGGAATTTCTACATCGTCACCGGCGCGCCGCTGGATCGGATCCGCGCCGGCAATACCGAGCGGATGGTGGCGGGCGTACCGCAGTCGCGCGAGTTCCGCACGGGTCAGGCCTTTTCAGGTCGGCACCGCGACAGGCAGGTTGGCGTCGCCAAGCAATTATTCTCCGCCATGGGGATCGAGCGCGATGACAAGGAGGGACGCCAGGACTGGGTACTGCGCGGCTTCCGTCAATTCGACGCGCCGGTATGCGTGATCGTGACCTATGACCGCGTGTTGGACGGCAGTGACGATACGCCCTTCGATTGCGGTGCTGTGGCGAACGCCCTGGTCAATGCCGCCTGGTCCCGCGGGCTGGGCGCGGTGATCAACAGCCAGGGCATCATGCAGTCACCGGTGGTGCGTGAGCATGCCGGCATTGCCGACGATCAGGTCATCATGAAAAGCATCGCGCTGGGCTGGCCCGATGAAAGTTTTCCGGCAAATGCGGTCGTGTCCGAACGAAAGTCCGTCGACGAGGCTGCGGTGTTCGTCGGCTTCGACAATTAGGCGGGCGCAGGCGGGGGAGGCGGCCTGTTGTTGTGAGAAGATCGGACCTGGCTCAGATCGCGACGATGGCTGACGTTGTCAGCCTGTTGCCAATACCGGTCATTATTGACCACTCCTAAATAATCCCCCAGCGGCGAGGACCTAAAGTGCATCAACGCAGTTGAATCATCAATCTCTCGTTTTTCCCTTAAAATATGCAGCGCTATTTCTGGCCGATGCACCGGGCGGCTGCGGCGGATGACCTAGCTGTCATAGCGCCAGATGTTGGCCAACAAGGCGACCAGGATCACCGCGACAGCGGCAGCGGCGATCGCGACATTCAGCGTTCGTCCCGGCTGCTCGACATAAATGCCAAGAGAAAGTGCCGTCCCGGTCAGCGCGAGTGCAAGCCCCGTTAACGAGAGATTCTTTGCCCTTTGCTTTCGATCTTCCAAGATCGCCTCCTTGGTTGGCATTGAGAAACTGACGCTGTTGCCTAAGCACCATTGCCTCTGAATTCAGTCCCTTGGTCGCAGGCTATCAGCAGTTAACTTTTTGCAAGCGGCACGCCTTAGATACCAGGATCGCCTGACGATATCCGTTGATTGGCGAACGAGCATTTCCGCAGGTCTGCAATTGCATCGAGCGCCAACGTCCTGAGCTGACCTTGGTGCATCTTGATTGGCACTCAGGCGACACCGGACCGCCGTTCCAACTCTTTGATAAACTCATTCGCCTCTTTGAGAGCGACTCCCGTCGATTGCATGTATGATTTAACCGCCTTTATCCTTTCACCTGCCCGCAGCGCTTCGGAGACTTCAAGCGGCGCGTTGGCGTATGGGTCGAATGTTATGTTCGCCTGCTTTAGCAAAAGATCGAGCTTGGCTTCGATTGTGAAAAACAGCGTCCCCATGCGGCTTCGCATCTCGATAATCCGAAACGCAACGCTGGCGACCAAAACTAGAATGACGCCCAGCAAGACGAATGCAAGTATCTCCGGAGTCAGCATTTGCCCCTCGTTTCCTCATTTCTGTCGAGAGAACCTTCATCTCGGTTTTTCAAAATGACGGCGCCTCGACCCGCATCGGACCAATTCCCGGATTTCCCCGCCGCATCCGGAGAGTTTGTCGTCCGCATCGCTGGACAGGTTCAACGCGCAGTCGTTGCTGCCGAGCCATCGAGAGGTGGCCAGTAAGACTGCGATGAAAACTTAATCAGCTCGTAGGGCGAGTTGGCCGAGGGCGTAATCCGCCAATTTCTCCCGAGGGCCGGCGGGTTACACTGCGCTGACCTGCGCGCTACTAATCGCCGGGCTTCTTGGTCTCATTTGAACCAGGGCTGCCGAAGCGCATACCAACACGATAGAGCATTCCGGCTTTGCCCGCGCGCGGCTTTGCCAATTGGCTTGCTGTTCGAGGCGTGTCTTCACAGCCACCCGCCGCCGGTTTCTGCAAAATTAAACATTGGAGGTCAGCACATGGTAACGCGACGGGATTTCGTCGGAGGAGCCGGTACCACTCTTCTCTTGACCAAAGTTGCGTTTGCCCAAAATGTTCCCGCTGCCGGCTCCACGGATGCCTCCCAGACCTCGCGCGCGGGCCTCGTGCCGCCCCCGCACGGCGGCCTTGGCGCCAACCACAACTATTTCATCTACAGCGGCGGCGACCCCATCAAGGGTTTGTCCGTCGAAATCGATTTCACCGAAGACTTCGTCGCCGAAGCCGGCTTCAGCATTCAGTTGAACGGCTGGTCGCCGACCAGTGCCGGCTGTACCTGGCAGCAATATTGTTACGGCTTCTACACGGAAGACAAAACAAAACCGCAGCTTTCGTGGTCGATTCAAAACTGGCCGTCGAGCGAATATATCGATCATCTTCACCAGACGATTGGCATGAAGCCCGGCAGTCTGTTCAATCTGCACGGCCAGCGCGTAGCGGTGCCGGGCCCCGGCTGCAAAGTTCCGGCCGGATACAAATTCAAGATCGTCCTGGTGAACGATCCGAAGGACGCCAGCGGAGCGATCACCGGGGCCGCCTTCTCGGCCATCGACAGCCACGGAAAGATCATCATCGACGAACGTCCCTTGATCAGGTCGTACAACTTCGCCGATACCAGGACTCCCATCGATCCGGCAGCGTTGGCCCCGATCATCACATGCCAGCTCAATATCTGCGCACGGGCCGGCAGCGTATACGGATTCATGAAGTCGGCCGCCGGGACGATAACCCATTCCGCGACAAGTCCGCTGAGCGGATTGAACAGACACCCGTTCTGACACGCTCGATTCAGAGAGGAGGGGGCAATGACACATGGCGCCTTGACTTATGTTCGCGCATTACTTGCCTTCGCGGTCGGCGTTGGCATCGACCTTATTCTGTCCGCGGATGCGTATGCTTATGGTGAGCGCTTTCACCACCAAAATCTGATCGGCATCAACGTCTTCTGGCTTATGCTGCTGCTTCCCTTTGTTTGCTCGCTGACGCTCGAGTTCAAATGGCGACACCCGGGCGGAGGAAGCCCCACGCTTGCCGCACTCGATTCGCGTGGCTTGCTGATCCCGTCGGCCATCGTGATCGGGCTGACCGTTACGCACACCATCGTGCTGATCCGGGATATGATGATCGATCCTACAACACATAACCTCGCGCCGTTCGAGTACCTCTTTGCCTGGATCACGGTGGGGATACCGGCCCTGGCGGGATCGATGCTCGCCCGCGCGATTTCCTGGACGGTCAGCCGTTTACGAGTGCAGTGACGCGGGACGAGGTTGAAGTTTTGAATTGCATTTTCTGACCTGAACTGACGAGAAAGGACACAACCAGCGTGGCCGAAGACTCAAACAGATCATGGACGGATAAGCCTATGTACGCGACCTGGTATGGGCGCGCCTTCTGGTTGGTTTTCTTGGTTCTTCCGGATATTTTGCGAGGAATTTATCCGCAATTGTGGCTGGGCTCAGGTTTACGATATGGCTGGTATGCAATGATAGTGTCATTGCTCCTCCTGCTTTGGTGGAGATCAAGATCAAATGAACCCTAACTGAAGCGGGACACGGCACTTTCGCTCAGCGACCATCATATGGTCGGACCAACGACGTCTACCATGACCCGACTCGGACATAGACCGGGTTGTTGAAATTGGTGCCCAGCCCCCCTTTACCCCCTTACGGGAAGGCGATTTGAGCTATTACGATGCTGGTTGTCGGGCGGCGCAATGACACCGCGAAAGTCCATGGGGCTGGTCGCCAATTTCTGCCCGATAGGGTGCCGTGCACCCGATTTATGCAGGGATATCCCGCACCACCTCGGTCAACTTGCCGGAATTGATCTCGTAGAAGAAGCCGTAGAGCTTGACATTTTTCGGGACTGCCGGGCTCTTGCGAAGCAACTCGACGTCATACTTGATCGACTTCTCGTAATCCGTGATGGCGAGGCTATCGTGATCAAACAACGTCGAGATATCAGCGTGATTATGATCGTGAAACTTGTCGAACAGGATCTCGGGCGTGAAGGCAGTCGTGCCGCAAAACGAGTGGTGGACCACAACGACGTTTTGGACGTGGAACAGGTAGTCCATTTCTGCGACCGACATGAGAACGGGCGCGGCGCGGCCGCCCCCGTTGGTCGCGGTAAACATGGTGCGCGTGGAACCAACCCGGTTGCCAGCTTCGTCGAGAACGACTTCGCCGGGGTAGATTTCATCCCCAAAATACGCGGCGACCGCCTGCGGGATATCGGCCGCGCGCGGGTCAAAGCAGTAGATCACCAGCGTTTTCATCGGAATGGCAAAGTTGAATCCATCAAATTTGGATTGATCGAACCAGGGCTGCGTCCGGTTTTCGTATTCACTGTACTTTCTCATTCTCTTGCTCCATCGGCAATTGACCTGGTGAAAGCCACGTCGCTCAAAACAGCGGTGTCGGACACACCAGCCGCAACCAATTCGTTGTCGGAACCAGCCGCGTAAGCGCCACACTGCCATTGCAGGTGACTGTGATCGATGCATGGTCTTGCACCAATCCAGCACAGGTTTTAGCGGTCACACACGTTGGTATGATCCCCCGGGGCAATATGACGGCAAAGACTTGAGTGGTGCCGAACCTTACCCTCCCCCTGCAGGGGGAGGGTAAGGAAGATGCGGCGACGGATCGCTCGATATGCGATAGTTCTGCGTCTCGGTGCCCGGGATGCCTACGCTTGGTGATGGTGCAATAAGGTCGTGATCGAGCAGAGATGGATCGACGGCCGGTCCGCCGACACCACTGCTGCGTCCGCAGCCTGGATAGTGCGCGTTCCGGTGCAGGAGAGTTGGATTCTGGTGCGGAGGAGGGGGATGGGAACGCGGCTGTCGGCCGTGTCTTGGGTACTTGGTTCATCGCCGAACAGTTGCGCGAACAGCCTCCTAGGCGTCGAGCGTCGGGACTCGGCGATGCCTGGTCGCGTGCTCATAGGCAAAAGCGTAGGCCAGCAGATCGGCTTCGCTCCACAACTGCCCGACGAAGATCAGGCTGAAAGGCGAACCGGAGCGGTAGTAGCCGGCGGGAACGTTGACTGCCGGCAAGCCGGCGATGTTGATTTCGCCGACGGTGGTTTCCTGGATGGTCTGCTTGCCATGCAGCGGCGGCAGTTCCTCGCGCATCTGCGGAAACACCACCGCATCCAGCCGCTCGCGCGCGAAGACTTCCTCGAAGATGTTCAGATAGGCTTCCTTGACGGCGATGAATTCCGACAGATCCGGCGGCTTCGATGGGTCGGCAAGAGCGGCTTCGAACTGCGGCAGATTGTGCATGAAACTCAGCAGGCCGTTGTCACCGAACACGTCCTCCTTGGCCGTGGCCTTTGCAAATTCGGCGAATGTCTTCAGCGCGGCATTCGGGCCCAGCCTCTCGAGATATTTCTGCACATCGTACGGGATGGACTCGATTCCGCGCGCGTCGAAATTGGGCAGCGGCGATGTCGGCTGGCGCAGATCGGCAAAGCCCGAGCCGGCGAAGGGATCCTCGACCAGGGTAGCCCCCCGGGCTTCCAGCTCCTTCCTGGCGCGGGCGTAAAGGCTTGCCGCCTCCTCCGAAAGCGGTTGCTTGCGCCAGCCGGGACCGTAGAGGCCCAGTCGCTTGCCCTTGAGCGCATCGGCGCTCAGCCTCGACGTGTAACCGCCCTTCGGCTTTCGGCCTACCGACGCCAGCGTCTTGGGATCTTCCGCAGTATAACCGGCCAGCACGTCGAGGCAAAGTGCTGCGTCGCGCACGCAACGCGCAATCGGCCCCACCACGTCGCGGTTAGCGGATAGCGGTACGACGCCGGCATTCGGCACCAGTCCGATGGTGGGCTTGATGCCGACGAGATCCTGGGCCGACGCCGGGTTCTGAATCGAACCCCCGGTCTCTTCCGCCAGCCCGAGCACCGCCATGCTCGAGGCGACGGCGGCCGCCGTTCCGGCGCTGCTGCCGCCCGGGACCCGATCGGGCAAGGCGACGTTGAGCGTCGGTCCTGCCCAGCTGTCATTGGCGTGGCTGCCGGAATGGCTGAGCACGGGAACGTTGGTCTTGCCGAGGATGACCGCGCCGGCAGCGCGGATGCGTGCGACCACCGGCGAGTCGGTCGCGGGCATCAGATCCACCCCGCCTGTCTTGCTGTAAAGCAGCGACCAGCCCGCGGTGGTCGGAAACCCGACCATGTCCATCGGATCCTTCACCACGACCGGCACACCGGCCAGGGGTCCGAGCTTCTCGCCGGCGGCACGGCGCCGGTCGATGGCCCTGGCATCGTCGAGCGCATCGGGATTGAGGAAAATGATGGCATTGTATTTGGGGTTATAGGTTGCGATCCGATCAAGACAGGCCTGGACCAGGGATTCCGCCGTCAACGCGCCGCTGTCGAAGCCCGCCTGGACCTGCTCGACGGTAAGCTCGGCCAGGTCTGGGTTTGCAGACGGCTTCGTTGTCGCAGCCTTGCTCATCAAAACAATCCTTCATGCCTTGTGCCGGGTTCGATGCCTGTCCTTGATGCAAAACGCGCGCCACCGGATCAGGCTTGAACAGGGCGATAGGGCGTCGCGCCCGACTGCATTCAACGGATGCCTACAGCGCCAGCGATATCTGCTCGGCCTCCTTCGGCCGCTCGAATCCCGAAATCGAGACGCCCAGCAGCCTGACGGCCTTTGGCATCGGGAACAGCGCCTTCAGCAGTTCGACGGATACGGATTGCAACTCGCGATCGCCGGCGATGGCGCCGGGCAAGGTTCGGCTGCGCGAGATCAGCTCAAAATCGGCGAATTTTACCTTGAGCGTTACGGTGCGGCCGCGCGCGCCCTTGTCTTCGCAGTGCCGCCAGACCTTGTCGACCAGCGGCTGCAGTTCGGCAACCATCGCCGCGAATTCGCTCAGGTCGGCGACGAACGTGGTCTCGGCGCCGACCGACTTGCGTACCCGGTTGGCGCGGACCTCGCGGTTGTCCACGGCCCTGGAAATCCAGTAGTAATAGGCGCCAGCCTTGCCGAAATGGGCCTGCATGAATTCCAGCGACTGCTGGCGCATGTCGAGGCCGGTGGTGATCCCCAGCGAATTCATCTTCGCAGAGGTCGCCGGCCCGATGCCGTGAAACCTGCCGACCGGCAGGGATTCCACGAACGCCGGCCCCATCTGTGGCGTGATGACGTACTGGCCGTTGGGCTTGCGGTGGTCGGAGGCAAGCTTTGCCAGGAACTTGTTGTAGGAGATGCCGGCGGAGGCGTTGAGGCCGGTCTCAAGCTTGATCCTGGCGCGGATCGCCAGCGCTATGTCGCGCGCCAGCGCAATGCCCTGCAGGTTTTCCGTGACGTCGAGATAGGCCTCGTCCAGCGACAGCGGTTCGATGACCGCGGTGTGCTCGGCGAAGATCGCGCGGATCTGCTGCGACACCGCCTTGTAGACCTCGAAGCGGGGTTTGACGAAGATCAGGTCCGGGCATTGCCGCTTGGCCGTCACCGACGGCATCGCCGAGCGGACGCCGAACTTTCTGGCCTCATAGCTCGCCGCCGCCACCACGCCGCGCTCGCGCGAGCCGCCGACCGCGACCGGCCTGCCGCGCAGATCCGGATTGTCCCGCTGCTCGACCGACGCGTAGAACGCATCCATGTCGACATGGATGATCTTGCGCTGGCGGGGCGGGGGCTCGGCCTGGGTGTCGTTCTCGACGCTGGTCACGTTGTCGGCCCGGTGGGATCTTGCTGGGTGATGAACATCGGCGAATGAGGGAGTGCAGCCTGCCGCAGCAAGCCCTGATTTATACCGGGCTTCCGAACAGCGGAGACCAGGCGAGAACAATATACTGGATACTGGCGGCGGAGAACAATGAAGCCGGGAACCGCGCCTGCGCCATGACTACCTCGATCCTGAGGAGGCCAGCAGAGCGCAGCGAAGCTGGGCGTCTCGAAGGATGGCAGCCTGGCACGGCCGTCGTCCGCTGCCATCCTTCGAGACGCATCGCTCGCGCGATGCTCCTCAGGATGAGGTTGCGCGAGGACGCCGATTCTGAAATCGCTGAACTAGTTCCAGGCTACGCTCTCTATGGACGGCAGGAAAACAATGACCGCCGCCTTCTTGGGCTCGGACTGACCATCCGTAGTACTACGCTCGCAGAAATTAATGCGTTCGTCAGGTGGTCGCCGCCAGAATGCCTGCAATCAGCACCTGGGCCGCCTCATGGAAATCAAGCACGATAGGTCACCGCTCCCGGCCGGCAAGGAATCCGGACCCACGGAAATTGCCGTCTTTTGCTGGCTCGCCGCGGTCGGAGCCATCGTAACATCCGTGTCGGCAGGATATATCGCCCACTATGAGTTTGGGTTTTCGCGACAAGACATTCGCACCCCGGTCCTGGTTGGCGCCGCCATCATCGCGCTGCTGATGGCGACGGAATATCTGGTCCAGAAACTTCGGAAGCCAAAATCGAACGACCCCGGCCGTAGCCCGATCGAATAGCCGCTCCAGGACTACAGGAAGCCCGAAGGCTCCGGGAATCCCGCCGATGCGTCGCGGATGCGACCGGAAGGTTTATCCCAGCCGTCACCCGTTGGCAGGACCTTGCGCCGCCGCAAAGCAGGACAATTGCAAACGGAGTCGCCAGGCTGAACCGCACGTTGATGCGATCGCGGCCCCGCACAAACTCTCAGCAGGTCGTCCCCGCGAACGCAGGGACATATCACCCCTGGCCTCGAAAGTGAAAAAAGACCTCTGCTGCAGTGCCGAAACGAGTGTCCTCGGCGCCGCCATGAGCGCCATTGTGCTCTTCGCTGGGGTCCCTGATTCCGCAGGGACGACTCGTTGAAACGCCACGCAAAATCGGAAGGATTTCCGCGCCGACAGTGTGGAAAATTCCACACGCGACAGCGCTGCCGCTTGCGGAGAGAGGGCGCACGAGGCCGTCACCACGGCGAATCGGCCTCAACCTATCCCGCGCCGGACATATTGCCGCCGGGAACAACGGGCAGCATCGAGCTGGTCGGCGAACCGACGCGTGCGATAAATTCATCTTCCAGGGCGAGAACGATGAGTCATTCCAGACCCGCCTCTGTCAGAGCAAGGCCATTGCTCCTGCCGGTCCTCTTGCCGCTTTGTCTTTCATTTCCAAATTCCGGGGCAGGGGCGGCGGGGTGGGTTCAGTCTCCCGCCAGCCGGGAAGGCGCGAACTCCTTGAAGGACGTCACCCTGACGGGGTATGTCGACTCCCCGGGTCAGACGATCACCTTCACGATGGTCGACCAGAACTCCGGCAATCCGGTCGCGCTTGCGGCTACGGCCACCTCGAAGGCTACCGGCAAGAGCTATACGACGTCCTCCGGCAGCTACACCCTCTACGCCTGGAGCATCAAGGCGGGCGTGCTCGCAGCCAATTATTGGGCACCGCAATTTCTAACTCTGCCGCCGGGATCGCCGGTGCCTCACCTGGGGAGCAGCCAGGGACGGCTC
>Ga0182030_10002213_pt1 | contig 41143 bp, 31 predicted proteins | sample 812S3MmetaG_FD_121299 | JGI IMG/M metagenome (GOLD analysis project Ga0182030, IMG submission 121299) | Permafrost microbial communities from Stordalen Mire, Sweden - 812S3M metaG (Illumina Assembly) | ecosystem: Environmental > Terrestrial > Soil > Wetlands > Permafrost | place: Sweden...
AAGCACGGGCAGAGTTGCGGTATGTTGGTTAATTTTAATAGGTGTGCTCGCCCTTATTGGCGCTGTCTTTTGGTATATATCTAAACAATAAGATCGCCCGCTCCCAGGGCGTCCTGGAGGCCGAGATCAGGGCGGTAGCCGGAGCGATCAAATAACGGAAGGAAATCACCCCGGCGTAGGGAAGTATTTTTACCCTGCCAGCTTCCCGACCGGTCCCATTTATTCAATTCCTTCGATAGGTCTATAAGCTCATCTGGATCGCAAATTTCTGGACCCGGAATCAATTGCCTTTCAGCTTGTTTTGAATCTGAGGGGACCAATCAGCACTTTAAAGCATTTGAATGCCCTTTGTGTCGGAATTGTGTCGAAATGGGTAAAATAGAAAAGGGTCTCAATCTCTTGAAACCCTTGCTAGTCCTGTGCTCCCCCTGTCTGATTTGAACAGACGACCCTCTGATTAACAGTCAGATGCTCTAACCAACTGAGCTAAGGAGGAATAAACCCCTAAAACGGGCTGCAAAAATAGGGATTTTCCCCTTTTAAAAAGCTGGAAAACAAAAAAATTCTCAAAACCACTTGAACAATCCCCCCTCCTCCACACCGATGAAAAGTCCGTCGGGGCGGACCTCGACGGGGTAAGTTTTTAGCTTATAGCCTTCGCCGTTGGTGTCGCGGCCATTGCTGAGATGGAACTTCAGGTTATGGACCGGGCAGACGACATGGCAGGCTCCATCAACATAACCGTCCGTCATCGGGGCGCCGGCATGGGGGCAGATGTGGGCGAAACCATACCATTGACCGTTGAAACGCGCGATGCAGAGCTTTTTACCGTCGGCTTCCACTTCGGCTACACCGCCGGAAGTCCATTCAATATCAGTTTCCTTCTCCGCGAATTTATACCACTTGATCTTTTTGAAACCCATTAGTAAAGGAATTCGGATTTATAGGGATATCGTATCTTATACAACTCTCTGACCTTGTCGAGGATGGTCCGGCGCAATTCGTCGAGATTCCGGCGCTCTGTCGCGGAAATGAATACACAATGACCATTGGTCTCACGCTCCCATCGCTCACGCAATTCGCTCATCAGCTCCTCCTTTACCGCGGGCTCCAGCCAGGGATCGAAGGTGGCGGCCTCATAGCGGTCGATCTTATTAAAGATGGTCAGAATAGGCTTCTCAAAGGCCTGCAACTCCTGTAGGGTCTTGTTGACGACCCCCAGCTGCTCTTCATACCGGGGATGTGAGACGTCGACGACATGCAGCAGGATATCGGCCTCCCGCACTTCGTCCAGGGTACTTTTAAAGCTCTCTACGAGGTGATGCGGCAGTTTGCGGATAAATCCGACGGTATCGCTCAACAAAAACGGCGTCGTCTCAAAGACAACCTTCCGGGTCGTCGTATCGAGGGTGGCAAACAGCTTGTTCTCGGCGAAGACATCGCTCTTGCTCAATAGGTTCATTAAGGTCGATTTGCCGACATTGGTATACCCTACCAAGGCCACCCGGATGAATTCGCCGCGGTCCTTCCGCTGCGTGAACGCCTGCCTGTCGATCTCCTGTAGCCGTCTGCGCAGCAGGGAGATCTTATCCCTGACGATACGCCGGTCGGTCTCGATCTCCGTCTCACCCGGACCCCTCGTCCCAATACCGCCCCCCAGCCTTTCCAGGTGATGCCACATGCCTCGGAGCCTGGGCAGGATATACTGGTACTGGGCCAGCTCAACCTGCAACTTGGCCTGGGCCGTCTTGGCGCGGCCGGCGAAGATGTCGAGGATCAGGTCGGACCGGTCAATGACCTTCGTATCCAATATTTTCTCAATGTTCGAGATCTGGGAACCCGACAGCTCATCGTCAAAGATCACCACCTGGATCTCCTTTAAGATGATATATGCCTTGATCTCTTCCAGCTTTCCCTTTCCGACAAAGGTCTTGCTGTCCGGATGCTGCAATTTTTGGGTAAATCGCTTCATCGCCACCGCTCCCGCCGTCTCTGTTAGGAAGGACAGCTCATCCATGTATTCCTGCACCTGCTCGTCGGTCTGGTCTTTTTGCACCAACCCCACTAATATGGCCCGTTCTTCCTTTTGAATTGAATGTGTCTTGTCTAGCAAACTGTAGTATGATTTAAGAGGACAAAAATAAGAAATCCGCCGGCGAACCGGCGGATCTAAATTATATTCGGGTGGGACGGGAAATCGGTTGGGGCGGCTTGCTTACAACCCACTCAGCACAATTCCTGCCGAGAACGGGAAAACGGAAGGTCCGTCACTGGTCTTGATCGGGCTATTGACCTGGAGCTGCGCGAAAACACCGACTACCCCCTTGCTGACCCGGAGGGTCGGCACGAACTGGGGCGTACTGAAGAACTGCTTGGAGCTTTCCTTCTCGGTATAGTTGCCGGCCGTCACCCCGCTGCCCGACACCAGGTCTTTACCTTTGGTATACGCACTTAACATCAGGCCCACTTTGGCACCCACCGCAATCTTCCAGGAATGGTCCATATCTGTAGGGTCAACGGCAAACCGTAATTCGAGAGGCACCTGCAAATCGGTGATTACGAGCTTGTATTTTTTGAAATGGTAAGTTCCCGTCTCATCGGGAAAGGCAAGGGTCTGATTATTATAGGCTGATACCAACACCTCCTGGTCATGGAAATAGATATTGCTGCTACCAATCCCGAGACCAGCCGCCACACTCCACCGCACATCCGACTTGAACGGAAAATTGTACATGAAATAAAAACTAAAACTCCGGTTGAACCCCTGAATATGAATACTATCGGGGGTATTGGCCCAGTTGTCATAACCCACTTCGATCATGAAGTGATCCGCAGCTTTCCTTGTATCCAGCTTGACCTTGCTCCAGTCTTTTTTGTTAGGATTAACAGGCGGAGGAGCGGGTTTAGCCGATTGAAGGGCTTTTTGCAGAGCAGAAGTTGTATCCTTAGCTTGAGTGGTAGGAGTGGGATTGACGGAACGCCTTTTTTGAGCAAAAGCAGCAGTTGTGGCTAATAAAACCAACGCGAATACGAAATATTTCTTCATAATTTCACTTCTAGGTGATGTTCTTTTGGTGTGGGCACATTCAACCCGGTAGACAAATGTATTCTCCTTCGGGTTAATAGAAAGTTAAAGATCGCCTCGCAGCCCTGTACGCCTCATAAGGAGCCGCTTCCAGCCCCACATTTTTAACGAGCCGCAAGATATTACTTTTTGCTGTCTTTCTCATTTGTTCTTTCGATGTTAACAGAGTCTATCCCGCAAAATAAAGCATACCCCCGGTCAGCATTTTCGGCGTCCTGCGCAAAATATAATAGCGCAGGTTTTGTCTGCAGCCATTGATGGACGGTTTCAAAAGTCCCATGGGGAAATACCCGCTGAATCTCTCGCTGCAAGGACTCCCCGAATGGCTCCAGTACGATGGTCTTTTGATGACATTGCGCGGCCGCCTGTATTTGCTTTTCCCTGCTCCTTTCCGCGGCAGCATAAAAATAACCGGTAAAACAGCTGCTCCATGCATCGGCAAAAGCATCTGATGCGATCATCGTAGAAAGAAACAGGCAGGGAAGGATCCACGGATGCATTTTCGCCAGCACGTCCGCCCAGGTTTTTGACCAATCAGGCCTATGCAAGATCCCGGCTGTAAAAAACAGGGCCAGCAGGCCAAACGCCGTCAGATCGATCAGATTGTTCAAGGCCCGCTGCGGCAAAGGTCCCCGTGTAATAAGGGTTATGGCCGCCAATGTCAACACCATCAATCCCGACATGATTATAAGCCCCGGAATAAAGACCCCTCTTGCTTTAAGCGCCGCCAGATCAGCCTTTAGATCAGCATGTATCATGGAAGAATACGACATCTTCGCCCCTGCCAACCAGAGGGTTACAGCCGCTATCCAGAAAAGAGGAGTTTTCAAAATACCATAGAAAACAGAAAATGCGCGAAAAAGAACGATCGGAAAAATGCTTATATATCCTCCATTGGATCCCATCTCTTTATATCTTGTTGTCAACAGCCCGGACGAAGTGACAATCAGCAAATCGATAGCAATGGCTACCAACAAATAAAACAGCAAAGTCCGGCCAACAGACCTGGTCCGACAATTGTAACCGATCAGCAGGATCAACAACAAAAAAGTGAGAAAAACTGCCGCGATCTCATTACAGCCAGCTATCAATAAGATAAGCAGCGCAATCAAGACATCATATCGGCGCAAGCCGGTATAATATCTTCGGACCAGGAAGCCTATGAGGAATAAAAAGAGGATAAAGGCTGTCTGATAGGTAATAGCGGCGCTGAACCAATACAGGCCCGTGGATATTTCCGGCTGAACATACAAAAAGAGCAGCAGCAGAATGGAGGCGCCTAAAGTCAATGTCCCCGGTCTGTATAAGCGTTTCATTACTAATGTATTGACCGTCGTTAAAACGAAGAAGAGCGCACTCCAGGTTCCGCCCAGGAGTAACCAGGTATGCACAAAATACCATTTCGGCAGCCCCAGTTGAATTAGTACGCTGCCTAAGAATGTAGCGGTATAACGTCCTGTCCAGCCATATATATAGCTTTGTGTCGAAAGAAATCCCCTATCCCTGCAGCTTATGTATAAGAAAAAGTCGTCCTCAGTCATGATATTGAAAAAAGACAGCAACAAAAAGGGAAACAAGCAAAAAAGAAAGACCCCCCATAATAAGATGGTATAATTTCCTCGCCTGGCGGTTGGTAAAGTCATGATCCTGGGTTAATTTCAGGGTTGAATTTAACTTATTTCACATGATATCCGAACGGAAAGAGACGTTAGCAGGGTGGGGCAATTATCCGGTAGCTGAGTCATACCTCTTGACCCCCAGGATCGAGGAAGATCTGAAAGCTGAAATCAAGAAGGGCCCACTCATTGCGCGGGGGCTGGGAAGAAGCTATGGCGATCAGGCAGTCAACAATGATAAATATGTAGCGGTCTGCACCCGGCTGGATAATTTTCTGGCCTGGGATGAGCAGGAAGGCATCCTTGAATGCGAGGCCGGCGCCAGCCTCGAAAAGATCATTTCCGTCTTCCTTCCACGGGGATGGATGCCGATGATCTGTCCGGGCACGAAGTTTGTCACGATCGGCGGCGCCATCGCCAACGACATTCATGGAAAAGCGCACCATATCGACGGATCCTTTGTCAACTGTGTTCTCTCCTTTACCATCCTGCTTGCCGACGGCGATGTCCTGACAGCTTCCCGCAAGGAAAATGCAGACCTCTTCTGGGCCAATTTCGGCGGTCTCGGGTTGCTGGGCGTCATCCTCACGGTGAAGCTGAAACTCCGCAAGGTCGAAACGGCTTATTTCAAGCAGAAGTCGATCGTGATCAAGGACCTGGACCACATGTTGGAAGCTCTTGAAAAATACGATCGCGACTATAATTATTCCGTCGCCTGGATCGACGCCCTGGCCAGGGGCAAAAAGGCCGGCAGCGGCGTACTCACCCTCGGCAACTCGGCCAAACTGAGCGAACTGCCGGAAAAGCTGAAGGCCGAGCCTCTCAAGCTGCATTCTGCCGGAAAACTCTCCGTGCCTTTCTTTTTCCCGTCTTTTGCCCTGAATACGATGACCGTTCGGTTATTGAACCGCGTCATTGCCTTTGTCCAGAATTCGTCGAAGGAATTTGTGCACTACGATAAGTTCTTTTTCCCACTGGACGCGATCAATAACTGGAACAGGGGCTATGGGAAAAGAGGGTTCATCCAATACCAATTCGTCATCCCGGAAGAGAATGGCAGGCGGAACCTCATGGAAATCCTCGAAATGATCGCCGTCAGCGGATGTACGCCTTTCCTCAATGTCTTCAAGCGTATGGGCGACGGACAAGGCATCTTATCCTTCCCCTTCAAAGGATATACACTGGCTATCGATTTTCCTGTAAGCAAGGCGCTACTGGCCTTTACTCCCAAACTGGATGAAAAGGTGCAGGCGGCAGGCGGCAGGTTATATCTCGGCAAGGACGCGTTGCTGAATGAAAGCATGTTCAAAGCGATGTACCCCCAGTTCGGCGAATGGCTGGCCGTCAAAAAGAAATATGACCCGACCAACCGATTCACTTCTAATATCGCGCGAAGGCTTGGATTAGAAGCGTGAGCTCAGTGCGAGGGTTGGCCGAGGTGGGAGGGGGCGGAGCCGCAAGACTTCGAGGAGAATTTCTTTCTGATACGGCTCAGCGTTTCCAGCGTCACTCCCAGGTAAGAGGCGATATACTTCAACGGGATGCGGTTGGCCAGGTCGCGGTGCCGCAAAAGAAAGTACCGGTATTTGTTCTCTGCCTTCGTCAATCGGGCGATGAAGGCTCTTTTTTCCGCATCTGCATAATATCGGGCGAATATCTTTCGCGCCAATATATTCACGTCGGGAAAGCGATCGTACATCTCCTGCAGGTCACCATAGGTCAGCGCCAGCAATTCACATTTTTCCAGGGCCTGGATGTTCTCAATGGGCATCATCCGCTCGTCCAGACCGAGGATCGACGTCACCAGCTCGTTTTCGATGGTGATCCAGGTAGTGATATCCTTTTGATCTTCCCGGGTAAATCCCCGCAAGGCTCCCTTGCCGACGAAATAGATATGTTCACACCGTTCGCCTTCACGCAAAAGCAATTTTCTCTTGCCGACCGAACAAGCGGTGACATGTTGCTGAAGGAACATTTCAGCCTCGGGACTTATAGAATACAAACTCCTGAATACGGTCAGTAAGGAGGCGAAATGCGCCGGTTCAGGCTGAAGCATGAGCTTAAGGGGTTGATGAACTACCAGTAAGGTACAAAATACCCCGGCTTTGACAATAATCCCTCCTCAAAAGGGGTGTTTTCACCCTGCCATTCCCAGGCGAAACTACCTACTAACCCCTATGAACCATCCTTATTCTGCCCTTATTATCTGTGATCTCCACATCCACCATATTATCGCTCCAATCGATGAAGCGACCGGACTGCGACAAAAAGGAAGCGCCATAGTAAACCTCTTCCTTCCTGGTCTGCCCATTCCGGTAATGGATCAGGACGCTGACATCGGAAGGTTGCAGCGCGAGGGTGGGCAGCGGATGACGTTGGGCGAATAATTTCAATGGCCCCCTGTTCTGCCCTGCCGCCAGCAATGAACCGCCGCCTGCCGCACGTAACCTGACCAGCGCTTTCCCATTGCCGGGTATATACAAGCCGCTCTGCAGGATCGAACGGGGCGTGAAACCGCCTTTTCCATCTCCCGAAAGATAGAGCCCGTTGAGCGCATCGTATCGACCGAAGTTGACGGAAGTGCCGTAATCATTGCCGTTCATGGCCAGGTCCAATTTTCCGTCTCCGTCGAAGTCGGCCGCCGCCATACCATTAATTACCGACCACTGGGCTTCGGGCGCGAGAGGCACCAGGGTAAAATGCCCGTGGCCATCATTGCGCAGCATCGCGGTCGAAAAATCATTGGCCTGCAGGATCAGGGCCCCTTCCCGTTCTTTTTTTGTCAATACCTCATCCATCGTCGCTAAGGCATAGGAGCGATAGGTCGGGAAGCGTTTACGCATGGCATTGACCTGTTTTAAGAGATCGTCACGCATATCGACCGGGTATTCCTTTGCCTCTCCCGTACTATCCGGAAGATAGTAAGAGGTGATCATGTCGTATATTCCGTTATTGTCGAAATCTTTTGCATAGGCACGTACGGGATACTGAGGGCTCGGTTTGAAAAAAGAGTTCTGGCCGAGGTTGCCTACGATATAGTCAATGTCCCCGTCGTTGTCGAAATCACCGGCAGCAATGCTGTTGTACCAGCCGAGATGGCCGGCGATACCCGTTGCAGCTGTGACGTCACGGAAAACCCCATGGTCGTTCTGCAGGAAAGTGACAGGCATCCACTCTCCGGCCAGCACGAGGTCGGGCCAGCCGTCATTGTTGAAATCCGTCCACAGCGCGTCGCAGACCATGCCGATATTCGCCAGGGAAGGAGCCACCTGCGCCGTCACGTCCGTGAAATGGATATGCCCGTCCTTCGAATCATTGCGATAGATATAGCTGGACACCGCTCGGGGATAATGCCAGGGATCCACCCTTCCGGCCACGAATAGATCGAGGTCGCCATCATGGTCGAAATCCACGGCCCGTACACAGGACTTACTGGTCAGGTTGCGTGGCAACGCCGTCGAATCCCAGGTGAAATGGCCTTTGCCGTCATTGACATATAGCCGGTCCGCATAGGCCGGACTGTTAGGAGCGTTCTCATAGCCGCCCGCGGCAATATAAAGGTCGAGATCGCCATCGCCGTCTGCGTCGAAGAGGAGGATGCCCATGTCATCACCTGCCTTGGCCCTGGCCTGTTCAGCGGTCAGGAGGGGGCGTTGCAGGAATGTTCCGTTTTTTTGTTGCAGGAACAACTGGGCGCTATTGCCCGCGGAGCCGCCGCATACGATATCGTCCAGGCCGTTGCCGTCGATGTCCCCTACTGCCAGGGCCGGCCCGTATTCGGATAATTTATGTGGTAATAGTTTTTGGATATTGAAGTCGATGTAGTCGCGCTGTTGATGGGTGTAATGGATGCCGGCGGCGGCGGTGATGTCGCGGAATAGGCTTTGCGTGTCCAGGGCAGGCGGCCCCAGGGGGGCGGGGAAAGCGGTGGGCGTAGCGTTTCGGATATCTACTTTCAGCAGTTGATCGGTGGCTACGTCGCGGAGGAGCTGCCATTTCCCGCCGGGCCATCTGACCAGGACAGAATCCACGGAATGCAGCCTGCCCAAACCGAAATGAGCGATGTTCTGGATGGTCGATAAATAACCGCGATAGGGCGTATTCTCGTACACCTGCTGCCGCCCATGATCGTAGTGCAGCTCGATCCAGGCGCCCTGGCCGTCGCGGTTACAGCTGTCGCCCCGCAGGCTGACCTGCAGGTAGTGAGAATCGCTCGTATCCCTCTCCCGGCTCATGTTGCGGAAGATCATGGCCTTGTCGTTGATATTGTTCATGATCAGGTCAAGATCGCCATCGCCGTCGAGATCGGCATAGGCCGTGCCATTGGAAAAAGCGGTCGTCATCAGTCCCCAGTCCTGCGAGACGTCGGTAAACCGCAGATCGCCCTTATTGCGAAAGGCATACTTATGCAGCTTGACCTGTGGAATGCGGGCCAGGATATCCTGTTTGGAAGCGAAGCGGGCCGCCTGGTTCATGAAAGTGGTGAAATCATGATCGGTGACATCTTTAGGATAGCCGTTGGTGATGATGAGGTCGCGGTAACCGTCATTGTCGAAATCGGCGGCGAGCGGCGTCCAGCTCCAATCGGTCTCGGTGATACCCGCATAGAGACCGATATCCGAAAAGACGGGGTCGCCGATGGAATCGTGCGGTCCCAGACGGGGGCCCCGGTTCAGCTGCAGGACGTTGCGGACATATTGATATTGGTAGCCATACTGTTCATTATTCTGATAAATATGATAATTGTTGGCCATCAGCATCATTTTCTTTCGGTAATTGTCCTGCGGGTTCATGTCGAGCTCGACGATGTCTTCCAGCCCGTCATTGTTCATGTCCTCGATATCCTGTCCCATCGCATTGTTGGCCGTATGTTTGAAGTATTCGGCGGACTTATCGGTGAACGTCCCATCGTGGTTGTTGATGTACAGCACATTATTGGAAACGAAATCATTGGTTACATAAATATCCTTCCAGCCGTCTCGGTTGATATCGGCGATAGTCACCCCGTGGCTGTAGCCTTCCAGGTTAATACCGGCCTGGCGGGAGACATCGGTGAAGACGGGGTGGTGCAGGGAATCGCTCCAGTCATTGCGGTATAGGCGGCAGGTGCTGGGAAAGGAACCATCTTTGACGATAGGCCGGAACTGGCCCGGGTTAACGCCTTTGGGAATGACATTGACGGCGATGAAACAATCCAGGTCCCCGTCATTGTCATAATCGAAAAAAGCCGCCATGGTAGAATGCGAGGTGTCGTCCAGTCCGTATTCCTTTGCCATTTCCCTGAAATGAGGCACGCCGTTCTTATCAGGCCCCTGGTTGATATACAGCAGGTTCTTGCGGTGGGCCGGGTCACTGCTGATCGCGGCGCAGACATAAATATCGGGCCAGCCGTCATTATTGATATCGACTACCGTCACTCCCTTACACCACTCTCCGCCCCCCCCTACGCCTGCTTCATCCGTGATATCTTTGAATTGGAAATTACCTTCGTTGAGGTATAGCTTATTAGAGACGCGATTGCCGGTAAAATAGATATCAGGGCGGCCATCACCGTTAAAGTCACCGATGCCTACGCCGCCGCCGTTGTACAGGTTGGTCATGTCGAGGGGGTTGACCGAGTCATCCTCGACGATACGATTGTTAAAATCGATGCCTGAATGGGACGAAGGAATCTCCTCGAACAACGTAGCCATGTGTTTGCAACCCGCCAGTGCAAGGAGGAAGATGGATATCCCGAGGAAGAATGATAGTTTCATATGACAACCTTATTCCTGTAAAAATACGAAAGAGGCCGGCTATGACAGCCGGCCTCTGGTATGAGAGCGTAAGCTATTTATTGGTAGCCCGGATTTTGTACCAGGTAAATTTTACCGGTAGCGTTTTCAGCCTGGATTTCATTCAGCGGGATGGCAAAATTTTCGTTGACTCCTTTGGTGAAGGTAGCAGTATTATTCACCCGCCAGAACCCGGTCCTGTTCTTTTCCACGCCGACGTAAGCGTTCAAAGTAGCGGCCATGGTGCCCGTCCCATTGTCATATCTTGCCAGGTCAAAGAAACGCTGGCCTTCCATGGCCAGTTCCAGCCTACGTTCCATATAAATGGCGCTGAGGGCATAGGCCTGTCCCTGGGCGGTGAATGCGCCGGAAGGATAGGGGTTGACGGCATAGTTCCCGCCCGGCGTCGTTTGCGGGGCATAGGTGCTGGTACTGGCATTATACGTGGCGTGCAGATACACGAAGCCGGCCGGATTGGCGGCCCGTGCACGAATCATGTTGACATAAGTCTCAGCCTGGTCGAGGTTGCCGGCCTGTGCCTCGCATTCCGCGGCCCACAGGATGACGTCGGCAAAACGGCAAAGGTTGACATTGTTCGCATCGACTTCGCCAGCGCCCCAGAATACGGTTTCTGTAGAAGAATACGTCCCTGCCTGGCTCTTGGCATAGGCATTCTTTTTAGGAACGAAAGGACCATCATCTTCCAGATCGCGAACCCAGGTGGAATCGATCGTGCCCCAGTCAAAATAAGGCTCGCCCGGTCTCCCGACTGCCCAGTCCAGCCGGGGATCTATCGTACCGGACCAGGGTGCTTCGACGGGGTCGCTGATCAGGGGGTTATTGTTAAAGCTGCCATCCAAAAGAGGCAGGCCATTGGCGTCGGTCTTGTACGCCTCTACGAGATTCCATGACGGGTTGTTAAACCCGCAACAGCCGGGGCCATTGTTGTAAGGAAAATTAAGCTCATCCCCCGTATCGCCATTCCCGCCATTGGTGGCAGTGGACGATCCGTCGTTGACGGAAGCCTGGCAGGCGAAAACGCTTTCAGTGCCATTCTTCTGGGCGGGGTTAAAGTTACTTTCATAAATAGGTTCGAGGGCATAGGGCGTACCCAGCGCAGTAGTGCCCTGGGTGATCACCTGTTGCAATAAGGGCAGGGCGCTGTCGTACTTATGCTGGTACATATAGGCTTTGGCGAGAAAGGCCATGGCCGCCCATTTATTCACCCGTCCGATATTGGGTTGGGTACCCGGCAGATTATTGACGGCATAAGAAAGGTCTGCTACGATGTCCGGCCAGATGTTGATATACGCTCCGTTGACAGAATTCGGTACATCGAGATTGTTGGCAGAATATTGAATGAGCTCGCTGACATAAGGGAAATTATTAAAGATCTTTTTCCCTTCGAAATGATAATACCCGCGTAAGAACCTGGCCTCCGCCTCATATTCCACGGTATCCGACGGAGCGATGCTGGGCGAAATCCGCATGGTGCGGATGACGTCATTGGCCCGCTGGATACCCGAGTAAAGGACGACCCATTTCTCATCGAGATAGGAACTGGTGCCGGATTCAGCCAGCGACCATGTCATCAGGGGTATGGCATCGGCCTGGTCGGAAGGGGTAGAGCCCTTGTAGGCATCGTCGGCGCATCCGTTGCCATAGACGTAATTGGACGCGGCGCTGCCGTTTCCCAGGTTCTGACCAGGATCATTTTCACCCGACAGGAGGGCATAGGCGCCGATCAGGAGTCCCTGAACGCCGGAATTATTGGTCACATTCGACGCGAGCAGGGATCCCTGCGGTTGCAAGTTCAATTTATTATTACATGCGTAAACGATGACCGCAAGCAGGACCACACTGGCAGGCACTATCCACTTAAAGAGTTTTGACATATAAATATAGTTTTTTATCAAAATAAATTAATGTATCGTCACACTTACACCCACATTATAGCTCTTTTGATTATTCGGGTACACGCCGGAATCAATGCCAAACGAGTTATTGCTACCCGGATTCAATTCCGGATCCAATCCGGAATATTTGGTGATGGTAAACAGGTTCAGTGCCTGGGCATACACTCTTATCCTGTCAAAATGCAGGCGTTTGATCCCATCGGACATGATATTGTAACCAATCGTCAGGTTTCTGCACCGGAGGAAGGAACCGCTCTCCATGATGTAGGAATTAAAGACGCCCGAGTTGCTGAAATTGGCGCTTTCTTCCAGCAGCGGCGAGACTGCTTTGGGATTGGCGACAACGGCCGAAGAATCATTGATACTGGTCGGTGCGCCGGCAGCATTGATCAACGTGGCTGAATGCAGCGCCACCTGCTTGCTCATCTGGTTGGGGAAGAGCTGCGGGAAATCGGTTGACGACTTCACGTTATTCAGGATCTTAGCGCCGATGGAGGTATAGAAGAACGAGTAGAGATCCCAGTTCTTGTAGGCGATCGAGATATTCACGCCCGCCGAAAATTTCGGATTGGGATTGCCGAAGAAGGTCTGGTCAGCCGGAGTGATCGTCCCGATATGATTGACATCAGCATACTTGAAGCGGCCGGGCGCAGCGTCCTGTTGCACCGGGGATTTATATACGTCGGACCAGCTTTGGAACAGCCCGATGACCTTATAGCCATAAAATTCGCCGAGCGGATGGCCGGGTTGTATCCTTGAAGTATAGGTTTGCGCTCCTGTAGGTTCATCAAAGTACAGCGTTCCGGCGGGAAGGCTCACGACCTTATTATTATAGGAGGTAAATATCCCGGTAATGTCGAATTTAAGCTTGTTGTTGACAGCAGACCCATGATACGTCAACGACGCATCGATCCCTGTATTCTGTACATCCCCCGAGTTGCCGTACGGATCTGCAGCTGCCCCATTCGTTCCCGGTTCGACCGGAATAAACAGTAACCCGTCGACCCTTTTTCTATACCATTCCACGGTCAGGTCGATCTTGTTATGGATCAAGGTGGCATCGAAACCTATATTGGTGAGGATATCCTTTTCCCAGGTGGTAACACCGTTGCCATACTGGGCGGTATACAAGCCTGCGGCGGGGCTGTTGCTGGTCCCGTTGATATCATAATAGGATTGATTGACCTGCTGCCCGTATAACGTGTAGGCATTGGTGGGGTTGATATCGCTGAGCGATCCTGATTCACCCCAGCCGCCGCGGATCTTCAGGTCATTTATCCAATCGATATCTCTCATGAAATTCTCCTGGGAGATCCTCCAGCCGCCTGTGACGGAGGGGAAATTACCGTATTGATGGCCAGGTGCGAATACCGAGGCTCCATCCCGCCGGATGGTGCCGGCCAACAGATATTTTCCGTCCCAATTATAATCCAATCTACCGAAATAGGAATATATCGCCACCCGATAGGGGGTGTTGTAGTTATTGTAATTAGGCTGGGGAACATTGGAGTTATTCGTCTGGGTGGAAGGCGCACCAAAATTCAGTGTCCAGAGATTCGGGCTAACTGTCAGATTGCTCGAGTCGGTGATATAATAATTACCCCTGGTCGTCTGGTTGGCCCTGCCGACCTCGTAAATGTATTCCTCGCCGCCCAGCACGCTGAGATTACTCTTGCCCCATTCGTTAGCGTATTTCAACGTATTGGTCCAGATAAAACTGTTGTTCATGGCCCAGGTCTCCTGGTACAAATTGGCTGCGGTATTATTTTCCGCATTTTCATAGGGTGTGGGAGCGAAGGCATTGTTGTAGGTATAATCGACTGCCCCTCCGATGCTGGTATGGGCGGTAAAATGCCGCAGGAAATCCACGTCGGTGAATATATTGCCCACGACATGATAGTCCTGGCTGGTATTGTTGGCCTGACGCTGCTGGATGGCGACCGGGTTCGAGGCGTTGCCTGTACCTATGGCAATCGAGCCGGCATAGTTGCCCGCGATATCATGTACCGGGACGATATTAGGAATCTGATAGGCGGCATTGATGGAGTTCGTACTATTGACGCCCAACGCATTCAGATAGCCGGGATTGCTTTTGTAGTAACCATAGAAATTTTCCCCTATGCGGACATGATCGTCGAGCAGGGAAAAGCTGGTATTGGCCCTGACACCATAACGTTGCAGTCTGGTATCGATCAACGTACCGTTCTGGTCCATATAATTGAAGGCAACATAAAAGGACGATTTGCCGGATCCCCCGCTGACAGAGATGTTGTGGTTCTGCATGGGAGCCGGTTTAAAGATGTCATAGAACCAATTATTGCCGGTCTGGTCGGCCAGTGTAATGTGGTTTTTATACAGGTTATAGTCTGCCAGGCTGGTATTCGGGGCGCCCTGCGGGGCACCGGCCGGAACGATATAATAAGGCAGGACGGGTGCGGGTCCGCTGCCGTATTGGGGATCACTCGGGGCGAGACCATCATTAAAGGCCATGGCCCATTTGGCATTTCCCTGTTGCGTAGGTGTGGCCAGATTCCAGGCATGGCTCAATGGCCTCTGCGTGCCATAATAAGCATCATAAGAGACCTTGACAGCGCCAATCCCTCTTTTGGTCGTGATGATGATGACCCCGTTGGCTCCGCGGACGCCATAAATAGCTGTCGCGCCGGCGTCCTTCAGCACCTGGATGGATTGGATATCATTCGGGTTGATATCATGCATGAGCTCCGGCACCCCATCGACGAGGATCAGCGGATTCGAATTACCCGGGGAGGTAATCCCGCGGACCAGGACCGTGGCGTTCCCGCCGGGCTGACCCGTCGATGTGACAGTCACACCGGCAGCCTGCCCCTGCAACAGCGACTCCGTGCTTCCTGAGGGGGTCGCCTTCATGTCAGTGACGTTGACGACGGCGACCGAACCCACGATATCTTTTTTGCGCTGGCTGGTATACCCAGTTACCACCACGTCATTGAGCGTGGAAGTGGTCGTCACCAGGCTGATATCGCCTGCCGGCATACCTGCCGTAGCTGGAAATTCGAGTGTTCCGAAGCCGACAGCGGAAATGACAAGCGTTCCTTTGGCGCCGGGAACATTAATGGAGAAGGTTCCGTCTGTGCTTGTCTGGGTGATGACGGTGGAACCTTTGAGCTGAACTGTGGCGCCTGGAACCGGGGTATTGTCTGTTTTACTGATCACCCTTCCCTTGACTACATTCTGAGCATAAGCCCCGCAGCAGGAAAGAAGGAGAAACAATACGATGGAACCGATCTTGGGCAGCCATTTTGTTTTCTTTGGCATAAGCAATCGTTTGTTTAAATTTTCAGATAATTTAGTAAGTATGGTCATCGCAAATCTAGTTTTCAATTACTCCATTGACTATTTTTCTACCACATCATCACTACATCACATTCTCGGGATGCGGGGAAAATCAATGTTTTCGCCACATCTTTACTACATCAATTGACTATTGTCCCTTAGGCACTGAATTGCTGACAAAAGCGATATGTCGACCGTCCGGTGACCAGGAAGGGGCATTGAGCGTTCCTTGTCCGCCATACAGATAGGCAATCACTCTCGGCGCACCGGGAGCAGTTAATGGCATTACCCGCAGCATCACATTCTTGTAGGAAGGATGTTCGTCAGGGTTGATATCTTCCGGGAAGGAAATGAACAGCATCCATTTTCCATCGGGCGAGATATGAGGGAACCAATTATGATATTGATCGAAGGTCAGTTGTTCCTTATCCGAGCCATCGGGTTTCATTCGCCAGATCTGCATGGTGCCGGTGACATTAGCATTGTAATAGATGTATTTACCGTCAGGCGAATATTCCGATCCGTCTACATGGGTATGGTTGCCTTCGGTCAGCAGCGTCTCTTTATTATCCTTCAGGGAGACTTTGTAAAGGTTATAGTTGGGTGATCCGTTACGCTTGGCGACGATGGCCACTTCTTTACCGTTCGGCGCCCAGCCGTGCAGAAAGGAAGGTGTATTTTCAGTGATCTGTTTAGGTTCGCCACCTGATAGCGGCAGGGTGAATACAAAAGATCCGGGTGTACCGTCCGGCTTGCCGCTGCTGATGCCGAGCATTTTGCCGTCGAAGGAGATCATGTGGTCGTTGTTGATCTTCGCGACGTCGCCCGTGTTCAATTTCTCGGGTGTGCCGCCTTCGATGGGAATGGTCCAGAGGGAGCCGTCCTGGTTAAAGAGGAGCTTCTTGCCGTCGGGCATGTAGTTAGGCGCTTCGAAACGGCCCGGCGCTTCATGGATGACTTTGCGCGTGCCATCGGCCACATCGACGATCTCGAGGCGGCTGCCCATTACTTCTTTTGTCGTAGCCTGCACCAGGTGCGGATTGCCAATATAGGGAACGATCACCGGCACGTCGATGCGAACGTTCCAGACTTTGGCAGAGGCTACCCTTTCGGGATCATGGGAGCAGATATAAATCCCTACCAGCACGTCTTTGTCCAGGGCATCGGTTTCGCAGGAGCCTACCAGTTGCAAGGGTTCACCGGGATGCGCGATCTTCATCGTGATGGTTTTGCCGATCCTTTCGAGTTGGATCGTCTGGCCGCCTTTTTTGGAAAGGAACCTTTCTTCTTCCGGGTCGCGCATGAACATACCCTTGTAAGGCCGCCACTGGAGGACGACGAGGCCGTCGATATGCTTACAGGCATTGGCGCTTGCCGCTCCCGCGTCCGTAGATTCCCTGATCATCCAGCCGATCTTGCGGTGACCGATAGACCCCGACGTGTCGCCGGTAAAGGCGAAGTCGGCGGTGAGGATGAAGTCACCCTTCATCTTTTTATAGACGAAATGGTATTCGTCATGATTGAACCAGATGTTGTCGCCGGCGCCTTTGATATTGTAGGTCTGGGAGGCCTCATCGTAGGAGGCGTCTCCCGCCAGTTTCGGACCGCCGATGTCCATATGGTCTTCGAAGATTCCCACCGGATGCTGCGCCATCACCGGGCCGGCTGCAAAGAGGCCGGCCAGGAGGAAGGCGAAGGCCGTCGTGCGGACGACGGATCGTTTGCGACGAAAGAAGAATGCTGCATTCATATGTTGAGCGTTTTTTTACAGGCAATAAGATTCCTTTCGGTGTCCCGGGAATTTTTTTTCCGGAAACCGTTCAAAGCGGACCATAGGTCGAAGGTTCACATTAAGGGGCCGATATCAGCCAGGCTCACCTGCGGTGAGACTACCGATCGGGCTAAGGGATAAGGCGTTGGGTTGTCGATGCGATGTTCCAACCCTCTAGTCTCAGCTGCGGTGCGGCACCTTTCAGCTGTTCCACCGGGCAGCTAACCTTTACCGTTATAGACTTACCGGCGGGAATGGAAAAATAATTATCGGTCCAATAACTGGGCAATACTTCCTCTCCATCCCTGATGACCTGGGGGTTGAGGAAAAATGCCAGCTGTGAAGAGACATTGGTGAATTCGAGCGTCCAGCCGGTATAGCCATCCCGCTTGTCGGTAGCCAGGATTTTTACCTGTACATGGGATGGAGACATTTGCCGGAGACCGGTGAAGTCATGGCCGGGTGACATCCAGTAGACGTTCTGCGAGAGCACTTTGCCTTCGCGATCCTTCGCTTTGAGCAATACAAAGGAGATACCCTGCGTCTGGCGAAGAACATCCCTGATGGAAAGTACTTCCTTTGCATCGGCGGTGTCCACACCGGCCTGTCCCTGTTGTTTGTAAAGGGGGGCGCCATTGATGTCTATTATTTCGACTTCGTACTGCAGGCCGGATCTTTTGATATACGTACGATTAACCAGGGCTACCGAAGAATCATCTAGGTTGAGCTGAATATGTACCGGTTCGCATGCTCTTTGCATGAAATAGTATCCGGCGTTCGGCTCCAGGTACCAGTCATACACTTGCCAGATGACGCTGGGGAAGGCAGCATTCAACTTCCAGAGCATGACGCCTCCCGTCTCCCTGATCTTATGTTCGGCAGCTTCGAAGATGCCGCGGTAACCGCCCGCATTCACGAGCTGCATTTTCTCCGAGAAGTCCCGGATGCTGACCGGCGCGCCGAAGCGGTCCGCCATGGCCTTGTAATACGTTTCGTAATGGCCGTTGCCGGTACAGGCGTCATGATAGCCCCAGCTATTGTTCAACGGATAGGGCAGGTTAGCATCCGGCACGAGGTCAGGGATGATCTTCGACAAAGTATTGTATGGCGGTTGGGAAGGGATGCCTGTCTCGTCTTTGAAGGACCAGTCTTTTCTGGCATCCACCAGCCGGTAATATTGTGCGTCGTCCTGCCAGGAGTAGGGCCCCCCGCTGTATACGCCGGCGGGCTGGTTGTCGGGCCAGGACCCCGGCCAGTCTTTCGGCGCCTTAGAAAATCCGGAGGAGCAGGGGATGAAAGGGCGGGTGCCGTCGAGGTTGGCTACATTGTCGCGCATGGCGTCATAGAGCTCCTTTCGGGCATGGCCTTCATTACCGCCGGTCCAGACCAGCAGACTGGGGTGATTGCGGATGCGGTAGATCGTGCTGATGACGTTGTTGACGAAAACGGAAGACTGCAGGGGCCAGTCTGCAGAGCCTTTGAAGCCGCCGTTCGTATCGCCGGTGATCCAGAAATCCTGCCAGACCAGCATGCCATAGCGGTCGGCCATTTCGTAGAAATCGTCGGTTTCGCCCAGTCCGCCGCCCCAGATGCGGACCATGTCTACATTGGCATTGCGGCAGAGGCGCATTTCATATTCATAGCGTTGACGGTCCCTGTTGAGCATCATATCCGGAACCCATGCGCCGCCCAGCAGCTGTACCTTTTTGCCGTTGACGTAGAAGTCGCGGCGGACCCATCCATTTACAGTGACAGCCGCGGAGCTGACGGTGCGGATGCCGAAGACAATGGAGGTATCGTCCGAGACGCCGTTGGCTTCGTCCGTGTACCGCAGGCGAAGGCGATACAGGTTCGGATCTCCATAGCCGTTAGGCCACCACAATTTTGGCCGATGGATTGTCAGGGATGGGAAATCGGCCGCGGAAAGGTGGATGGCGACCGATCCCGATGCGTCGATCGTCGCCGGTTTGGTGAACTGAATGATGGAGCCTTTGCCGGTGCCGGCGCTCGCGGATGCGTCAGTTCCTGTAAAGTTCTCCGGGCTAATGCTGACCTGGATACTGCCTTTTCGCGGCGATATGCTGTAATTGGACAGAGTAACGTCGATGGACAGTTTGGCCACGCCGGTGTCGGGAAGGTCAGGCAGATCGGTGACGATGCGTGGTTTGCTGATCACGACCTGACCCGTGGTACGCAGGTATACCGGCTGCCAGATGCCCATATTGCGGTCATGTACTTCGGGTATCCAGTCCCAGCCGACGGAGCTCAGCATGGTTACATTTTTGCCGATGTCGCCGGTGGGACCGCCATTTTCACCGAAATCGTCGAGCGCCTCTACTTGTGGCGCTGCGGGCAGTCCGGGATAATCCAGCGGATATATTTTCACGGCCAGGGCATTCTCTTCTCCGGCATGGATGGCGGCGCTTGCGTCGAGGTCAAACTCTTCGAACATCCCCACCATGCGCGCGGAATCGGCGAGCATGCGGCCATTCAGCCAGACTTCCGCCCGGTAATTGATCCCTTTGAAGATGAGTTGGAAATGTTTGCCCTTATCGGCAGCCGGGACGGAGAATGTCGTCCGATACCAGTAAGGCTTTTTCCAGGGGTTAGGTTCGTTAGGCATGTGACTGTACTGCTCCAGATGCCATGTCTTATTAAAGGAATCGTTGGCGTCGGGGATCAGCATATTGTTCATCCCGATATAGGGATCGGGATAGACCTTATTGGCCACCAGGCCAGTCAGCACCGTGCAGGGAACGGTGACGGGGAACCAGTAGTTCTTTGCGGAATAGTGTACGGAAGACAGCGAGTCGCCGCCCGATGCAACCACGGCGGACGATTGCAGGGTGAAACGGGAAAGCCTGACCTGCCGGACGGCGGATTGAGCCGGCAGCATGACGGGCCAAAAAAGCGCGACAAAACAGACTGCGAATACGATATGGAAAATGCCTTTCTTCATGACAAACAATTTACTGACAGCGACAGTCCTGTTAGTAATCTAATTTAGCTAAATAATCATAGTCTATTTGAATACTCTCGAAGGCTGAATGGGCATATTCCTCCTGTTCAAGGAAAAAGTACTTCATTCCGGCTTGTTTAGCATGTTGCAGCAACCCTTTGATGTCGACCTTACCCTGGCCAAATTCAACGCTCCGGCGTTGGACCTTGTCCATGTCTTTGAGGTGCCAGAGGGGGAAACGACCGGGATACTGATTGAAATATTGAAAAGGATCATGACCGGCGGCGACTACCCAGCCCAGGTCCATTTCCATGGTGACGAGGGAGGGGTCGGTGTATTTGAGGAGGACGTCGTACAGAACCGTTCCGTTATCAGTGGCGAATTCCGAGTCGTGATTGTGATAGCCGAAGTGAAGGCCGGCTTTCTTACATTGTTCGCCCAGCTTGTTGAAGGCCTCGGCGGACTGTTTGTAATGGTCGACCGTCTGGCCCTGGGAAGGTAGCACGGCCGAAATGATATAATTTTGGCCGGTTTCGGTCGCCTCTTCGAGCGACTTTTGCCAGTCGTTGTCTACGTGGATATGACCGCTGCGCAGTCTCATACCCAGGTCATCACAAATCTTGCGGATCTCTTTGGGTTTGAGACCATAATAATTACCCTTGTCGCTGCGGGCCGACTCGAGTTCTTTGAATCCGACCTGTGCGACTTTTTTCAGAGTGCCGATGGCATCGGCCAGCATTTCGGTCCTCACGGTGTAGAGCTGGATGCCGATGTCTTTGACACGGGTGGATGGGGCGAGGGTTGCAGCCGCCGACGCTGAACGCACAAGTTTCGGAAGTAAGAGCGATCCTGCGGCCAGGAAGGCCGAGGTTTTCAGGAAATTCCGTCGTCCGGACGGAAGAAAGCATTGGTTTTGTTTCCGCATATACAATCGTTTTAACGATGAAAGAAGGTTACGAACTCCGGCAAGTGGCCATTCACACTCGCCAGGAGCCGTAACAGAAGGAGGCAGCTAATTACCTCCCATATCGGTATTGCTGATGAAAGCAATCTTTTTACTATCGGGTGACCAGGAAGGGGTATTCATCGACCCCTGTCCGCCATAGATATAAGCCAGGACTTTCGGTGTGCCTTTGCCATCGAGCGGCAGGAGGCGGATATAACAATGTTTATAAGGCGGATGGATACCGGCGGGTGTTTCTTCCGGGAGGAACGTAATGTAGGCGATCCATTTTCCATCCGGGGAGATATGGGCGAACCAGTTATCGTAATTATCGTTGGTGATCTGTTCCTGCTGGCTGCCATCGGGCTTCATGCGCCAGATCTGCATCAGGCCGGATCGGACGGAGTTGAAATAGATATATTGGCCGTCGGGTGTGTATTCGGGGCCATCATCCAGGCCTTTGGCATCTGTGAGACGAATTTCCTTGCCGCCTTCGGAGGGAATCTTATACACGTCGAATTCGCCGTTGCGTTCCCCGCAGAAGACGATGTCCTTGCCATCGGGTGACCAGCCATGTGTATACGAGGGGCCTTTCGGGGTGATCTGTGTAGGCTGTCCACCCCCGATAGGAATGGTATAGCTGATCGAGCCGCCGAGTTCCTTGACGAAGCTGCTCAATCCCAGCATCTTGCCGTCGAAAGAAATGACGTGGTCATTATTATTATGGTCGGCGATGCCGGTGTGGATGGCCATCGGCGAGCGGGTGGCGATGTCGAAATTATAGAGGGTTCCCTTTGCGTCATTGAAAATGAAGCTTTTGCCGTCCGGGGTCCAGTTGGGCGCCTGGATGGAAAAGGGCACCTTATAGACGGTCTCGAGGTGGCCGGATGCTACATCCACGATCTGCAGGTTGCTGCCCAGCTTCATCTGGGTCTGTTGGTTGGACTCTCCCTTATAAGGAATCGTGATGCTGACGTTGCTGAAAACGCCGGTCTCCAGTACATCTGCATTATGAGACCCTACGAACAGCCCTACATATACTTCATCTCCCAGGTCGACGGTGGCGGTATCGTTGATGAAGGTATCGCCGTAAATAGCCGCACGCATGATATATTGGTTACCCCTTCTTTCCAGTTGAAGGATGTTAGCGTGGGTCATTTTAAGCTTGTGTTCCTGGGTCTGGGCGCCAGCCGTTGGTCGAAACTGGAGGGAAGTGAGGCCATCTCCATGTTCTACGGCATTGACGTGGGGGGAATTTCCGTCCAGGCTTTGGCGGACCATCCAGCCCACCTTGCGGTGGTAGTTGACCCAGGTACCCAGGAATTCGGCCCGGGTATAGAGGATGAAGTCGCCCTTTATCTTCTTATATACATATTGAAATTCGTCGTGGTCTGCCCAGACATTGTACCCGGCACCTGCGATGACGTATTGGCCGGTTTCAGGGATATAAGTGGCCGATCCGGGTTTAACATTGGTACCGACATCGCTGTGACTGTCAAAAATGCCTATAGACTGAGAAACCTGAGAAAAGACAACTGTAGTACTGAGGAGGGTAGCACAGGCAAGCAAAAACAGGGGGTAAGTTCGTTTACATTTCATCTCAAGCAATTAAAATTTTAAAAAGAGCGTGTCCGTTAGTGGCAACAAATATAGACTGCGTTTTCACTAACCGAGAGTTTTCGACTACATCTATACTACATCATATCCTGAAAAAGCCTTTAATCCAAGGAATTATTCCACATCAACACTACATCAAATCTTTTTTCGGCCGATTTTGGGTACTTCTTTTTGGCTACTGTGGGTCAAATTATTTTATCTTTAGGATAGGATGTAAAAAACGATTTTTGGAATGAGATTAGGTCTAACTGCCTGCCTGTTTTGCCTCAGCCTGGTGTGCTATTGCCAGAATACCATCGGGATCCCGGATATTATCAATTATTCGAGGGACGTGTATTATGCCGGTACCCAGAACAGGGGTATTGTGCAGGACCAGAACGGAGTGATGTACTTTGCCAACTACGAGGGGCTCCTGACCTTCGACGGCAATTATTGGAAGAACTATCCACTCCCCAACAAGACAGTCGTCCGGTCGATCGCCATGGGCAAAGACAATAGGATCTATGCCGGCGGGCAGGACGATTTTGGCTATTTTTCCCCCGACCGCAATGGTAAGCTGGTCTATACCTCCCTGAAGAGTCTGCTGACGGAGAAAAACTACTCGTTCTCGGATGTCTGGAATGTCGTCGCCTACGGCAACGACGTCTTTTTCCTGTGCCGGGAGAAGATCTTCCAGCTTAACAATAAATCAATTACGGTGTATCCCGCGGCTTCGGAATGGCTGTACCTGGGGGAAAGCAACCACCAGTTGATTGCCCAGGACCAGCGGAACGGGCTGCTGGAGTTCCGGGACGGATTATGGTCGCCGTTTGTCAAAGAGAGTACACTTCCCGCCAGCTACCTGATGACGTGCCTCTTCCCTTTCGGTAAGGATAGCAGCTTTATGGGTACGGTGAACACCGGCTTTTATATTCTGTCGGGGAAAAAGATCACTCCCTTTCATTTTAGCGGGCCGGACCCTTTTCTCAATGAGCGGGTGTTGACCGCCATTTCGGTCGGTAATGATTGGCTGGCGATCGGAACCAACCTGGATGGAACCTATATCGTGAACAAAAAGGGGGAAATCATCCAAAACCTTTCCCGAAAGGAGGGGCTGCAGAACAATAATATCCTGGATCTTTTCCTGGACAAGAACAAGAATCTCTGGTTAGGGCTCGATAACGGGATCGATTTTATTGCCTATAACAATGCGATCAAGCATATTTACCCTGAAAAGCTGAATGAAGGGCTGGGTTATATTGCCTACATCTATGACAAAGAGCTATTTGTGGGGACTTCCAATGGGTTGTACAGTCTCCCGGCGGAAGAAAGGGAGGACCTGAGCTTTCTGCGGGGGGAATTCAAATCCATCCCGGGCACCAAGGGTTCGACCTGGGGGTTGTCCGAGGTGAACGGCAACCTGCTGCTGGGGCATCATGACGGCGCCTTCCAGATCAAAAATGACCGGCTGATCACCATCGATACGGGCAGTGCCTATTGGGCTTTCCTGCCCTTCTCCAATGTACTGCCTTCATCGCTGGTCCTGGGCGGCAACGATATGGGGGTCACTCTGATCCGGTATGCGAACAATCGTTTTATATCCCTGGGCAATATTCCCGGATTCCTGGCAGCCGCCCAGTTCATGGCCATCGACAACAACAATATGGTCTGGGTAGCGCATCCCTACCGGGGGGTCTACAAACTGGACCTGAATGACACGGCGCATATAAAGGTGAAATTATACACCGAGAAGAACGGTCTGCCCTCCTACCTCAAGAACCACCTGTTCAAAATAAAAAACCATATTGTGGTGGCGACGGAAAAGGGCGTTTACGAATACAATGCGCAGACGGACTCCTTCGAATTATCTGCCTATTTCAAGCCTTTCTTCGGGGAAATGAACATCCGGTATCTGAGAGAAGATGGAGCGGGAAATATCTGGTTCATAGAAGATAACAGCCTGGGGGTCGTGGACCTCTCGGGACCGCAGCCGGAGACCATCTATTTCCCGGAGCTGAGCGGTAAGCTGGTAGCCGATTATGAGCTCATTTACCCTTATGACAAATACAATGTATTCGTTGGCGCGGAAAAGGGGTTTTATCATATCAATTACGAGCAGTACAAGCAGAACCGGTATCCGATAGAGGTGGGGATCCGGGCGGTCAGGGCGTTTGGGAAAACGGACAGTCTTTTGTTCGGGGGTTATTTCGGGGAAGTGGGGGATAGCCTGGATCAACCGGCAGCAGCGGTATACAGCATCCCGTTCAAATGGAATTCCCTGCATTTCGAATATACCTCGCCAATGTACGCTGCGCCGAGCAGTATCCTGTACAGCTATAATCTGAAAGGATTCGATAAGGACTGGTCGGCCTGGTCGAAAAAAACGGAGAAAGAATATACCAATTTGCCGGCCGGCATCTATACCTTCCAGATCAGGGCCAAAAGCAACCTGGGCAACGAGTCGGCGGTTACCGAATATTCCTTTATCATTCTGCCGCCCTGGTATCAGACCGGTTGGGCTTACCTGCTATATACGTTGGTGTTTTCCGCCCTGGTCTATTTGCTGTATTACTGGCAACGGCGGATATTCCGGCAGCAGCAGAAGCGGCATGAGGAGGAGCGGAAGCGGTTGCAATACCTGCACCAGTTGGAAATGGAAAAGTCGGAGAAAGAGATCGTCAACCTGAAGAATGAGAAGCTGGAGGCGGAGATCGAGCATAAGAATACCGAGCTGGCCTCGGCCGCCATGCATCTGGTGCAGAAGGGAGAATTGCTAAGCAATATCCGGGAGGAGCTGATCCGGATGAAGAAAGGGGTGAATGGGGATGGGTCGTCGGATGAGTTTAAAAAGATGCTGCGGATATTAGGCGAGGAGAATAAGATGGACAAGGACTGGGAGCAGTTCGCCGTTCACTTCGACAAGGTACACAGCGATTTCCTGCAGATCCTGAAGGCTGCCTACCCGGTGCTCAGCTCTCATGAGCTGAAGCTTTGCGCCTATCTGCGGATGAACCTTTCCAGTAAGGAGATCGCACAGCTGGAGAATATCTCCGTACGTGGGGTAGAGATCAGCCGTTATCGGTTGAGGAAGAAGTTGAAGATCCCGACGGAGATCAACTTATTCGACTTCCTGATGGAGCTGCATTCCATGGGAAAAGAAAAGCCAGGCGCCAAATCCCATTAGGTTATTGAGCGCCCGGCCGGAAAGTTTATACCCCGTTTCGTTCCATGAAACCAGGATCCTCGTTGCGTTAAACGAGATTCGCCTTGATATAAGTAATGCTCTCGGTAATGGCGTCGAAGGGGGAACCCGGAGTTCTGTCCTGTTCGACGAACCAATATTGCAAGCCGGCCGTTTTGGCGGACATAAAGATCTTTTTGAAGTCGACAGTGCCGGTGCCAACGGCTGCGGTATCGTAAGGGGCCGTTTTGGCCACGTCTTTCAGATGCCAGAGGGGAAAGCGTCCCGGATGCTTTTGGAAGATCGTCACCGGATCGTGGCCGGCTTTCGTGGCCCAGAAGAGGTCCAGTTCGAATTTCACCAGTTTGGGGTCGGAGTTTTCCAGCAGCACCTGGTAAGGGAGGGTATCACCATATTTCGGATCGAATTCAAAGTCGTGGTTATGGTAGCAGAACTGGATGCCGGCGGCTTTGCATTTTTCACCAGCGACGTTGAAGTCGGCGGCCATTTTCTTATAGTGGTCGAGGGTTGTGCGTTCCTTCGGCGAGAGCCAGGCGCATACCATATATTTAATGCCCAGAGTATGGGCATCTGCGACGGTCTTATCCCAGTCGTGCAGGATAGTGCCGTTGAAGACGCCGTCGGTGAGGGCGGGGGCGCCGGAAGGATCTTCCCCGTAGCGGTAATGGCAGCTGCGCATAACCAACCCATTGTTTTTCAGCACTCCGGCAAAAGTTTGCGGGTCCATGCCGTAGAATTTTTCCGTTCCGGTATAGGTGGCTCCTTCCATGGAGTTATACCCGATCTGGGCGACTTTTGCCAGTGTCCCGGTTGGATCTTTGGCCATAGCGTCCCGGACGGTATATAATTGCAGGCCGAGGGCCTTGGTATCTCTATCCGGCCGTAAAAAAGAGGAGAGGCCCGGAACTGCCAGAATACCGGCAGAATAAAGAGAGGAGGCTTTTAGAAAAGATCTTCTGGTATGCATGTTAGATATTTTTATATGGAACAATCCGTTACAAAGCCGAATTTACACTGCTGGCATCCACTGGCCTATTGCGGCACTACATCAAGACTACATCATGCCATGATGAGGCGACAATTCACCACATCATCCTTACATCAATACCCTGAAAGTAGCGATTCAGCGGGAATTTGAGGCTGCAAAATTGTAACTTTCATAAAATATGCCGTATGAAGTTGTATTCCATCCTGCCTGCCTTCTTTCTACTGTTGCTATGTTGCGCCGGGTATATCCGGCCGGCGGTCCACTATCCCCCACCTGTCAGCGATCATCCTACTTTGGCGATCGGAGCGTCTGCGCCCGACTTTTCGCTGCCGGGCACTGACGGAAAGACCTATAGTCTGGCCTCTTTCAAAAAGGCCAAGGTATTGGTCATTGTCTTTACCTGCAACCATTGCCCTACTGCCCAGGCTTACGAGGACAGGATCATCCAGCTGACGAAGGACTACAAAGATAAGGGAGTGGCCGTCGTCGCCATTATGCCCAATGATCCTACCTCCATCCGGCTGGATGAACTTGGTTATACGGATATGGGGGATAGCTTCGAGGAAATGAAGCGCCGGGCGGCCGATAAGCATTTTAATTTCCCCTATCTGTTTGACGGAAAGACCGAAGCCGTCGCTATAGCGTATGGACCGATCGCCACGCCACATGTCTATATATTCGACCAGAACCGCAAGCTGCAGTATAGCGGCCGGATGGATGACGTGGAGAAACCGTCCAAGACGCCGCATACGCAGGATGCCCGCAATGCCATCGACGAATTGCTGGCCGGCCAGCCGGTGGCGGAGCCGACGACCAAGGTCTTCGGCTGTTCTATCAAATGGGCGGAAAAGAGCGACTGGATCGATAAAGCAAAAGAACAATGGGCCAAAGAGCCGGTGACGATCGATACCATTACGGCCGACGGTATCAAGGAGCTGATCGCCAATCATTCCGACAAGCTATTGCTGATCGATGTCTGGGCCACCTGGTGCGGGCCCTGCGTAGCCGAGTTTCCGGATTTCGTCGATATGAACCGGATGTACCGGCGGAGGGATTTCAAATTCATCAGCATCAGTGCCGATGAGCCGGCCAAAAAGGATAAGGCGTTGAAATTCCTGCAGCAATCCCAGGCCTCCAATACCAATTACATCTTTAATGTCGACGATAAGTATAAGCTGATCGAGGCGATCGATCCCAAATGGCAGGGCGCCCTGCCCTATACGATGGTGATCGAGCCGGGGGGCAAGGTCATTTATGCCAAGGAGGGACCTGTCGATCCGGCTGCCATGAAGACACTGCTCGTCAATGACCCGACGATCGGGCGATATTATTGAGATCATGCCGATGCCATGGAAAATGGCATTAAAACCCTGTTAAATGCTAAAAGTTTTTATAAAAGATTCTTGCACAAGTAGAAAATAGATAATATTTTAGTCTCCCTTCCGTTTAATATCCGGCCGAAGGTTTGACAAATAATACCCTTACCGGCCTGACTGTTAACAAATTGGCTAGAAAGGGGGCTTAGGCTCCCGGAAGGCAACTGATTAAAAACCTTTGAAACATGCGTCGTTGGTATTTGAATCCGCTGGTCTGGTGTGTCTGGATCGCATTATTTTTTCCGGTAAAAGTGCTGAAAGCAGGGGGGCCTGCCAAGAGTCACTCGTCGTCGGCGAAAGCCGCTGCTTTCGCTGAGGAGGTATCGAATCTGTATGATCAGTTCGATCTGCAGGAAATGGGGCTTACCAAGAAGGCCTTTCAGTATGCCTTTAAAGGATATAATTACTTATTGGAGCATCATTGGTTGAATAATCCCAATATATTATCGATCTGTGACCTGAGCCAGTCATCCCGCAACAAGCGGTTGTATATACTGGATATGGAAGAGAAGAAAGTGATAGTGAATACTTATGTGGCGCATGGGCATAATTCGGGAGGGGAGTTTGCCCGGACATTCTCGAACAATTCTTCTTCTCACAAGACGAGCCTGGGTTTTTACGTAACGCAGGATACTTATTTCGGAAGTAATGGGCTGTCGCTGAAGATCCGGGGAATGGAAAGAGGTTTTAATGACAAAGCCAATGGCCGGGGAATAGTGGTGCATGGGTCGGAGTATGTCGGACCCGATTTCCTGCAGATGAATCAGTTCTGTGGAAGAAGTTATGGTTGTCCCGCCGTTCCGGCGGATGAATCCGAGACGATCATCGATTTGATCAAGGAAGGAACCTGTTTGTTCATTTATCACCCGACAGTAAAATACCTAAGCCGATCGAAGATACTTAATGACTAGCATGGACTGACACTTCAGATGGTTTGAAGGTGAAAAAGCTCAATTTAGGTTCGTACCCTATGATTGGGCTTTTCTTTTTATCAGGTAAAATCCTTTGAGAGCTCTTACCTATGATTGGGCTTTTCTTTTTGGGGGAAGTCTTCTGCGCCAATTAAAACTGCCAGGCGATCAACTGGGACAGCAGGCCGATAAAGAGGCCGAACCAGATATGGAAGGCGGAATGATCGGAGACGATGAGGCGCGCGGTACAGACCAATCCTGTCGCGAGCAGGACGATGGAGAGGTAGAGGCCGGAAGCATAGGCGTCGGAAAAGGAGAACAGGAAAAAGAACATGAGTGCGCTGCCCATAGCGATAGCGTGCATGCTGATCTTGAACCAGATATTGCAAAACCAGGCGCCGCAGATCGCCAGGAAGGACCCCAGCAGGAAATGGATGGCCACCTCCGGGATATCGGCCAGGTTCTTGAAGACATCCCAGGTCCACCAGTAAAAGATCATAGCGATCAGATAGGGAATGATCCTATCCTTTTCCGTGCGGAGGAAAATGGATTGAATGAATTTCAGCCGCCACAGCAGAAAGACGGCAAAAGCCGGCAGGAAGACATTACAGAGTACGATATTGAGGAACCGGAACAGCTTCAGTTGTCCGTCAAAATCAGCAAAGGCGACAGGATGCATGAAGATCAGGAAAGCCATCACATAGCTGCTGATAAAGAGGGGATGAAATATATAGGATAAAAAGTTCGCCCAAAAGCGTGAAATGGCGGTCATACCTGAGTTTTTTTAAGCGTTAGCCTACAATTCTTTTCGAAGCCGGGCAACGGGAATGTTCAATTGTTCGCGATACTTGGCTACAGTCCGCCTGGCGATATTATATCCTTTCTCCTGCAGCAGCTCCGTCAGCTTTTCATCACTGAGCGGTTTCTTCTTGCTTTCTCCTTCGATGAGGTCACTGAGGATCTTTTTTACTTCCCGGGTGGATACTTCCTCGCCGCTGTCGGTGCTGAGCGATTCGCTGAAGAAGAACTTAAGCCGGTAAGTCCCGAATTCCGTCTGGACGAATTTACTGTTGGCGACGCGGCTGACCGTGGAAATATCCAGGGCGGTCCTTTCGGCAATATCCTTGAGGATCATGGGGCGCAATGTTGTTTCATCTCCCGTCAGGAAGAAGTCATGCTGGTAATCCATGATCGTATGCATCGTATTGTACAGGGTCTGCTGCCGTTGTTTGATCGCATCGATAAACCATTTGGCCGCATCGATCTTTTGCTTGATGAAGAGCACGGCCTCTTTCTGGCGTTTGTCTTTCTTGCTGCCCCGGTCATATTCCTTCAGCATCTCCTTATACCCTTCACTGATCCGCAGGTCGGGCGCATTCTTGGAATTCAGCGACAGCTCGAGCTTGCCGCCGGCGTTAGAAATGAAAAAATCGGGAATGACATAGCTCTCTGCCTTATTGACTTCGCTGATATCGCCACCGGGTTTGGGATTCAGCTTGATGATCTGGTTGATCACTTCCTTCAGCTGGTCGTCGGTCAGGTTGAGGCCCCGCTGGATCTTATCGTAATGCTTCTTGGTGAATTCGTCGAAGTAATTGGAGAGCACGTCGATCGCACACTCTACGTCCCTGCTGCCGTTCTTCTTGCGGTTCAACTGGATGAGCAGACATTCCTGCAGCTCCCGGGCCGCGACACCGGGAGGGTCGAACTGCTGGATCTTCTTTATCAGCATCTCTATTTCTTCTTCGGAGGTTTCGATGTTTTGACGGAAGGCCAGGTCATCGGCGATGGAAGCCGTCTCTCTTCTAAGGTAGCCGTCGTCGTCGATGCTGCCGATGATCTGTTCGGCAATCCTGCGGGTGCGGTCATCTATCACCAGCATGCCCAACTGATCGAGGAGCAACTCGTGAAAAGAGGTCTCCACCTTATGCGGCATCACCCTGTCCTCATCCGCATCGGGATAGTTGTCATCCCGCAGCTTGTAGTCGGCGACGTCGTCGTCATACTCGTTGACATATTCGCTGATATCGATATTTTCATATTCGTCCTCGCTGCCATCCTTCTCTTCATATTCTTCCGTGTTCTCGAATTCGTCTTTCACTTCCTCACCCGATCCGTCTTCGTGATCCTCCGTCACTTCCAGCGCCGGATTCTCCTCCAACTCCTCCTTGATCCTCTCTTCCAGGTTAGCCGTCGGCACCTGCAGCAACTTCATAAGCTGAATTTGCTGCGGGGACAGTTTTTGGAGTAATTTTTGCTGTAATGATTGACTTAACGACATGTATATCAGGGGTTTTACTCGACCACTTTTTTTGCTTAACCCAAAAAGAAGAGGCCGCGAACCACAAAAATCAGGCCGTAAATCTACACAAAAAAGGAAGGATACTGCATGCAACGAAAAAAAACTTTTCTTGTTGTTTGTATTGTGATAATTACCAATCATTTGTGGGCACAGGTACCCACCGGTGGATTGTGGAAAAACGGCATACCGGAAACGCTCCGGACCACGCAAAACCGGCTATTGACAAGCGGAGCGGATGGATGGGCGACAGGCCTGAGGCTGTCGGAAACGGGCGTGGGGCTGACGGAGACCAGCGGGGTCTTCCTGACCGGGGAGGGAAATGTCCTGATACCGGAAAAGACGTCACGCCCACCCTTCAGGATCGGCGGTGGCGAAGATTATGTCAGTCACCTCGGCTTTTTTTGCAAGCGCGAGCTGGAATTGGAGAAAACGACCCGCATTCCCCTGCGGTTCAGGCTCGGCTCCCTGGAGGAATGTAACCGGCTCGAAGGGAAATAGGGCCGGAGAACCGATCCCTGGCGATCCCGGACGGCGAATCTTAGGCGTGGACCTTCTCATTGCTCAGCACTTTCTTAATAGCCGCAACGATCTTTTCTCCTTTCTCCTTCGTCTGTTCTTCGGTCCAAAGCAAACCAATCGCGGTAGAGATACAACGGCTCATGATGCGGTCACTGGCGGAGAAATCGGCCGAGTCAAGGGACAGCAACGCCTTCTGTTGCGGGTCGGTGAGCTTGCTGAGGGTCGTGGCATTGCGGAGGTGATCCCACTTGCGGATATAATGCCAGTTATGCTCATACCAGTAAAAATTGCCGGCGAGGATGCCTTGCTGACGTAGTTCGGCAACGAGGGCACGAGTCGCCTCTTCCGTGGGCAGGAACCAATCGAGGAAGGTGCAGATATTGCCTTCCGGATCAAGGATGGTACGGAAGGTGACTTCCGGAAGGGCGGAGAGGATCGATTTGAGTTGCTGATAGGTCTTCTTCTGAATCGCCAGGAACTGGTCCAGCTTCCGGACCTGGGCAAGACCGATGGCAGAATGCAGCTCGGAGATGCGGTAATTGTACCCGATAAAAGGGTGAAGATCGGCCCCGCGATCCGTGCCTTTGTGTTCGTGGCCGTGGTCGGAGTAGCCGTCGAGCTTAGTATAAAGCTCTTCGCTGTTGGTGACGACGGCGCCGCCTTCGGCGCAGGTGACGATCTTGACGAAATCAAATGAAAATGTGCCCGCGTGCCCGATGGTGCCGAGGTATTTGCCTTTATAACGGCCGCCAAAGCTCTGGCAGGCGTCTTCCATGAGGAGCAGGTTGTGCTCTTTGCAGATTGCCATCAAGGCATCCATGTCAGCCATCGCTCCGCACATATGGACAGGCATAATGCATTTGGTGCGGGGGGTGATGGCGCGGCGGACGGCAGCCGGGTCCAGGGTCAGGGTCTCATCCACGTCAACGAAGACGGGAACAGCGCCGACGGTAAGTACACTCTCGAAACTGGCGACAAAAGTGAAAACGGGCAGGATGACTTCGTCGCCTGCGCCAACGCCCAGGGCGGCGAGGGCGGTCGTGTTAGCCGCCGTGCCGCTGGACACCAACTGGGTATAGCCGCAGTTCAGTCGCCTGCAAAGCTCGGCCTCGAGCTCTTTGGATTTCCAGATCCCTTTGCGGGGACCATCGAATCCATAGCGCATCAGGATGCCGGTCTCCATGACATCGTTGATCTCTTTGCGTTCTTCGGGGCCGAATAATTCAAAACCAGGCATATTATAAGTTTTTTGGGTGTGCTAATTCTTGGTAAAGTTAGAAAATAGTATTGGAACGGGGTCGCTCTCCACATTTGTGCGGCTGATGGCGGTCACAAAGTAATAATGTTGCGTGCCCTTTTGTTCGGCCTGGCTATTGTGAACGGTAAAGGAGGCGACGGGGTCATAGGGAATAAACTGCCAGGGATCGCTGGAATCGATGTTGATGGTTGCCGAGTCAGACTGGTAGACGGCAAAGCCGCGCAGCGTATCCTGTTGGTCGCCTTTGGTCAGCCACGCCATGGTTGCGAATTCCTTTTCGTTGTTTTCCGTGTGAAAAAGCGGCGCATGCGGTTTTGTGGAATCGATCCAGGGCATCGGCGGGATGAGAGCAGGGTAATTATAATAGTTATTTTTCAGGCTGTCGCTCCAGCCATTGGGGTTATTGTTGAATGAGCTGCTACTGAAGTAGACGGCTCCCTGGATCTCGGGGTAGCTCCGCAGGGCCTGAATCTGCCGGGTCAGCTGGGTTGGGTCGCGCCAGGCGGCATTAGAGCCTGCCCGGTAGGGCGCCAGACCAATGAAGCACTGCCTACCGTAGGTATGGCGGGCCCACCAGTCCAGCAGGACGGCGTAGGGCGCATGGGAATGGCTGAACTCGAAATAGATCTGCGGGACCACATAGTCGATCCAGCCGTTCTTCAGCCAGAGAAGGATATCAGCATAGAGATTATCGTAATCGGTCTGCCCGCCGCGGGTCTCGCTGCCTTCCGGGTCTTTGTAGCTGTTGCGCCAGATAGCGAAAGGGCTGATCCCGAATTTACAATGCGGCTTTTCGTCCTTGATGGCCTTGCCGATCGCCACGATGATGGAGTCGGTGTTGCTGCGTCGCCAGTCACCCTTTGACATACCCTGTCCATAGCGGGCGTAGCTGACATTGTCGGGGAAATCCTTGCCCGGGCCGCCGCCTTCAACAATATCGTAGGGGTAGAAATAATCATCTAAATGCAGGGCGTCGATATCATAACGGCGAACGATATCCCGGATGACCGTAGTCACATATTGTTGCACTTCTTTATTACCCGGATCGAAATACAATGTCTTTTCGAACCGCACAAACCATTCGGGGTGTTGGCGGGTGATGTGGTCCGGGGCAACGGAAGATTTACCAATCGTATGTACCGCCCGGTAGGGGTTGCACCAGGCATGGAATTCCATGCCTCTTTTATGGGTCTCTTCGATCATAAAAGCCAGGGGATCATAATAGGGAAAAGGCGACTGGCCCTGGACGCCGGTCAGCCATTCGCTCCAGGGTTCATAGGGCGATTCATAGAACGCATCGGCAGCCGGCCTGATCTGGACGACGACGGCATTGAGGCCATTTCGCTGGTGCATGTCCAGCAGGCGGGTGAATTCCACCTTCTGGCTGTCTACGGGAAGCCCTTTTTTTGACGGCCAGTCGATATTTTCAACGGAGGCGACCCAGGCGGCGCGAAATTCATATTTGGGCTTTAAAGCCGGACGGGAAGGGCGGACGGGGGATTGGACGGCCGAGTCGAGGGGGGCGGGGTGCAGGGAATCGGATTGAGCGAAGGCGGGAGCATGCGGCGCCAGCAGAAAAGTTATGGCGAGACACAGAGGCAGCAGTATCGCGGGCAATACATTCCTCAATTTGTCCAGCAGACCATTGAGCGTCGATGCCTCTTCCTGCGTCAGATGGGACAGCATCTTATCCATCTCGTTTTCGATGGGGTCGATCTTTTCCAGCAATTTCCTTCCGCGGGGGGTGATCACTACATCGACGAGGCGTCTGTCTTCGGCGTTCGGGGTCTTTCTCACCATGCCTTTTTTGACGAGCCGGTCTACGATACGGCTGGTATCGCTCATCTTATCCAGCATGCGCTGCCGGATCTGCAAGGTGGAGAGCGGTTTACCCTCGCCTCTGAGGATCCGCAGGATGTTGAACTGGCGGGGGGTGACATCCCATTCATCAAAAATGATCGTGATCTTTTCGGAGAGCCAGTTATTCGTGTAGAGTATGTTGAGTATCGCCTTTTGGTATTCGTTCCGGAACCTTCGCTGATTTATCTCGTTTTCAAGTGCCATGTATCAAAATTATTCTATTGGAGGCTCTTGCGCAAATCTTGCACCAGCATGAATATGGTGAAAAGGTGATGCGCTTCGTGCAGCAGGAAGAATTCGGTCCATTCCCGTCCTGTCAGAAGACCATAGCGCGGATGGAGGCCGGTTTTCGTGAGCAGCGCTTCACCGCCCTCTTCGAGCCTGGAGAGAATAACGGTCCGCCTGTTATCGATATTGCCGAGCAACCCCTCGTAGGATTTTTCGAGGTAGGACGGGAAGGCGGGGTCCTGCTCCGCGACATAACGTTCGAAGGCGGGCGACGGCTCCCGGCTGATCCTTTCCAGGCGCGTGATAAAGACGGGCTGGTAGGCGGCGAGGTGAGCGATGTTTTCGAAGACGCTCCATTTATCGGGCAGGATGCGGCGTTGCAGGGTTTCGACCGGCAGGCCGGCGGTGAGGTCGCGGATGGTACCGTGCTGGTGCATTAAACGGGCAGACATAGACGAAGATAGCGGCATAGATGTCATTTTTGGTGGTGATCCGGCAGGCGGCGGATGTACCGTCAGTCTTTCCAGACCTTTGTCCCCTCGCTGCAATTGGCGCAAATATCGATATTCTTGCGGCTTTGGAGGACCTGGCGGCGGAATTCCACGTACTGTTCGTTGTGCCACACTTCTTTGAAGGGTTTGCCTTTGAGGTCGCCAAGGGGGTGTTGCGCATCTTTATCGAAGCAGCAGGGCACTACCAGGCCGTCCCAGGTGATGACCGTTGCATGCCAGAGGCGCCAGCAGTGATTGGCCAGGCTGTTCTTCAAAGCGAATTCACCATTGGGCTGTTTGCGGTAACGGCTATATTTCCCGTTAGTGGGGATTAGCCCGTTGGGATCATTTTGATAGTCATAGACCTGTGCGGTCTTAAAGCGGACCTGATCCACCCCGACCTCTAAAGCGAGCTTGCGGATATCGTCCAGCTGGTGTTCATTGGGACGGACTACGAGGAACTGGAAAAAGACAAACGGGGTTTTGCTTTTCAGCTCTTTTTTCCATCGGACGATATTGCGTGCGCCTTCCAGTACTTTTTCCAGCCGGCCCCCTACCCTGTATTGTTCATAGACGTCCTGGGTGGTACCGTCAATGGAGATGATGAGGCGATCCAGTCCGCTCTCCACCGTTCGCCGGGCATTCCGGTCGTTGAGGTAGTGGGCATTGGTGGAGGTAGCCGTATAGATGCCTTGGGCGGAGGCATAGGCGACCATATCGAGGAAAGAGGGATTGAGATAGGGTTCGCCCTGAAAATAAAAGACCAGGTAAAGGAGTTCTTTAGACAGCTGATCGATCGTCTGGTGGAAGAAATCGTTTTGCAGCATGCCGGTGGGCCGGGTGAAGGCCCGCAGGCCGCTGGGGCATTCCGGGCAGCGGAGATTGCAGGAGGTGGTGGGCTCGAAGGATATAGAGACGGGGTAGCCCCATTGAACGGCTTTTTTGGTCCATTTGCTGAGGTAATAGCTGCTCAACACCTTGATACCGTTCCAGAGGCGCGCCCGGGTCAGCTTGGAGAGAAGGTTAATTGTATCGTTGCGGTTAAAATCGGGCATGGAAGTATAAAAATACTAAATTATGTTTGTAAGAGGGATGGCAAAACAATTACGGAAAAATACGACCTGGAAAATCCTATTATTCTCTCTGACCGGTGCGGTGGTCGTGGTGCTGGGATATATGGGCTATCAATGGATCATGGAGAAAAGGACCCATTTCATGAATTATGCGGCATTCGGCATCGAGATCCCTGTCGCCTATAGCATTCACGGCATCGATGTCTCCAAATACCAGGATCAGATCGACTGGGGGTCGGTCAAGGACATGAAGGTCGGCGATGTGCAGGTGAGCTTTGCCTTCATCAAGGCGACAGAGGGCCTTGGCAATGAGGACGCCTATTTCCGGCGCAACTGGAAAAAGTCGAGGGATGCCGGTCTGGCCAGGGGCGCCTATCATTATTTCCTGTCCACGAAGAGCGGAAAGGCGCAGGCGCAAAATTTCATCAATTCCGTCGAGCTGTTGCCGGGAGACCTGCCGCCGGTGCTGGATATCGAGCAGACCTACGGGGTTTCGCCGGAAAAGTTGCGGGAAAGGGCCAAAGAATGGCTGCAGACCGTGCAGGATTTTTACCATGTCATTCCGCTGATCTATACCAACGTAGATTTTTACAAGCAATACCTGAAGGATGAGTTTGACGGTTATCCCTTATGGGTAGCGCATTACCTGCAAAAGGAGCGGCCCAGTATTTACCGGGACTGGGCTTTCTGGCAACATAGCGAGGGGGGCAGGATCAACGGGATAGATACGCATGTGGATTTCGACGTCTTTAATGGCGATTCGACGGAATTCAGGAAATTGCTGATCAATTGAATTATTTGGGTATGAGCATGGAGACGGATGTAAAGGATTTTTTAAGAAGGATCGTGCTGTCCCTGGTGTTGGGGCTCAGTTGGTTGTTTATCAATATGACCTTGGGGATCTACTTCGATCTGTTGCCGATTTACGGGCGACCGGACGTGGGTAATATTCTTTTTTATATCTTTTTCCTGGGCAGCGGGGCTTTTTACGTCCGATTTCTGCTGCGGACGTGGCGGAAGAAGTTTCCGCATGGGTGAGGAGAGGACGCGCGAGGGCGCGGCCGATATACCCGAGCAAAGCGAAGGGTACGAACAAGGAGGGCCGTGGCGAAGCAGGCCCAACGAAGTTCTAAGCGGAAGCTCTGTGGGAGGGATGGAAGGGATATTTAGCTCGTATGGTCACACACGATGCACCACTGGCCGTCGATCTTCCGAAAAAGGAGGGTATAGATGCCGCCGATATCGCCGGTCTTTCTTTTCAACAACCATTTTCCGATAACGAAGTAATAATCCGGGGAAAGCCGTTTGACTTTCAGCAGGGTAAAGAACAACTGGCCCATCTGGTCGGCGTTGCTATAGTTCTTCTTATAATTATCGAGGGTTTGCTGGTAGCCATACGTGATGCCGGAATGGCCGATGAACATGAGGGAGTCATTATTCCAATAGCCCTTCATGAATTCGTCGACGTTACCCTTATTCCATGCGGTGACCTGGTCGGCCATCAATTGCCGGATGGCGGTCTCGGCCGATGGTGGAACGGCTGATTGGGCAAAGCTGAATTGTGCGAACAGCAGCAGGCAGGCCCCGATCAATGCTATCTTCATGACGTTGTTTTGCCGGTAATTTACTCACTCTGTCTCCATTTCCCGCAGTAGTTCCTGCAATTTTTTAATGTGCCGTCCATACAGCCTGTTGATATACCAGGCATTGGCATAATAGATCCCGATGGTCAGGGGCGCCATGAGGATCAGCCAGAAAACGGGATTCCCCCACCAGGGGATAGGGTGAAGGTGAAGGTACAGGCTGTGGCCGGCGGGTGAAGACGGGTAGGTGAAGACGGAAGGCATTTTCCAGCGGATGATCGCATAGCTGAGGGAGAAGCTGACCGGTATCATGGCGGTGCCGGCCAGCAGGTAGAACCGGATATACTTTTTCAGCGTCTTTACCTGGCGGGCGAGATTGGACTTTACCTGGCAGGTGACGCATTGCATTTCCTTCAGCAGGCGGTAGAGACGGTAATAGTAGCCGAAGAAGGCCGCCGCCAGCAGCCCAAACAACCAGGAGATGGCGGACAGCCGGCCATCGAACGCCAGCAGGTAGCAGAGGATGGCAGGCGTATAGGTGACGCACATCAGGATGCCTTCGCCGATCAGGTTGCGTCGCATCCGGGCGACGGGGCCCCGGCCCCGGTACCGCTGAGCGAGCAGGGCCAGCAGGTCCTGCCGGTCCGGCGTCTGTGCCGGCGGAGTCTCCAGGGAACGCCAGATATATTTAAGACTTTCCAATTCCATGGGTGACTGCTTTGGTGATTTTACGCAATTTGTCTTTGATCCGGTTCATTTTAACCCGCAGGTTATTCTGGGAGATGCCGAGGATCTCTTCCATTTCCTGGTAGCTCCTGTCCTCGAGGTACAGCATAGTCAGGGCCTTTTCTACTTCCGTCAGCCGGTCGATGGCCGCATATAACAGCTGCAACTGTTCTTCTTTATCTGCAGCATATTGAATGTCCTGCAATTCCGTCGGCAATTGATCGGGGTCAGTCGGGGCGATGAGGCGGCGTTGCCTGCGCAGACCGGAAATGGCGGTATTCAGGGCGATACGGTACAGCCAGGTGCTGAATTTTGCCTCTCTGCGGAAGGCGGGCCAGGATCGCCAGAGCTGGATGACGATCTCCTGGAACAGGTCCTGGCGGTCGGCCTCGGTAAAACAATACAGTCTGCATACTTTATAAAGCATGCCGCGGTGTTCATCCACCAATCGGATAAATTCCTCCTGTATAGCGGGGTCCTGCAATGAAAAGGTTTTGAGGATAATAGCTTTGTCGGGGGTAAGGCGAAAATATTACATTCGCAACGTGTTTCAAATTATAAAGAATGAAAAAGATCTATCATCTTTCCTCCTGCAGCACGTGTCAGCGGATCCTGGAGGAAGTGCAAGCCGAAAAAAAGGGATTTATCCTGCAGGACATCAAGACGGAAAAGATCACGCCGGAGCAGCTGGACGAGATGAAGCAAGGGGCAGGCTCGTATGAGGCCTTGTTCAGCAGGCGGGCTATTAAGTATACACAAATGGGGCTGAAAGACCAGGTATTGACCGAAAAGGACTACCGCAGGCTGATCCTGGAAGAGTATACGTTCCTGAAGAGACCGGTGGCTGTGGTTGGGAAGCAGGTGTTTGCGGGCAGTGAAAAAAAGACGGTGGAGGGGTTGAAGAAGGCCTAATTGGCCGACACCATTTTCAATCCGAATAGTCCCTGTTGACGGACGACCTTGACGGTGACGAGGCCGGGCATACCGGCATAGTCACGGGCCGAACTGAAGATATAGGCCTCAGGATGTTCGACGATCTTTTCGCGAACGGGGTTTTCGTGAATATGGATGATCCTGTCTAGCAGCAGGCGGGGCTGCTGACAATCAATCCGCAACGGACTGCTGCAATTTTGCCACAGATGGAACTTTTCTATCCGCTTCAGCGGTTTGCCATAGTCTTCGAAGCGCTGCATCATCCATTCCCGGCGAAAATCTATTTCCATCTCGATGGCTTTCAGGATAGCAGGGGTCGTATATTTCTTGAAGTCCCTTTCGAAATAGGCGGGAGGCATGCCTTCTTTAGGCCGGATGGCGAGGTGGAGATGGCTGCTCATGAGGCACCACGAATAAATGACCAGGCCCTGTGATTGAACAAAGTAATTCAAGGCATCGGCAATCATCTGCTTATAAGCCGGACGGACGAATACATCTATTTTATCTACAGTATTGAAGGTTAAAAAGTAACAGGCGTCGAGAGGGAGAATAGGCTTGTCCTTATCATTCAACGGCATAACACTCGGTTTAATGAACGAATTATAAAAACGGGACAGGGTTGGGAAAACAACGGAACAGGGTTGGATGGGGGATTGGATTAAAGTTACAAAAATCCGGCCCCTTTTGAACCCCGATGTTAATTTTATTTGTTAATTAG
>Ga0182030_10002214_pt1 | contig 41126 bp, 19 predicted proteins | sample 812S3MmetaG_FD_121299 | JGI IMG/M metagenome (GOLD analysis project Ga0182030, IMG submission 121299) | Permafrost microbial communities from Stordalen Mire, Sweden - 812S3M metaG (Illumina Assembly) | ecosystem: Environmental > Terrestrial > Soil > Wetlands > Permafrost | place: Sweden...
CCTCGGCAGCCTCTCGCAATGGCGCTTCTACGCGATCAACAACGACCAAGGTTACACGAACGCGGTGTTCCTCACCTACCAGGCCCACCGGCTTTCCGTGGACAGCCAGGACCTGGCCGACGGGACCGGCACGAATCTCGCGCTCGCGGCCGATCTCGACTTCTTCGTCTCCACGGAGGCGGGCCTGACCAATTTGGACGCGGGCGCGCTCCAACCCTCGACCCAGGCGACCGGGTCGGGAGGCAACCACACCATCCTGCTCACCAACGCGGAGCCGGGCACTTACTATGCGGCGGTAAAGTGCGAATCCCGGCAAGGGGCCGAATACGGGTTCGCGGCCGCGTTTGGCGAGACTCCTTTCAGTGAATTCGACACGAACGGAAACCAAATCTTACGCGGCTTCCCGGCCCCGGTCGCGGTGCCCCCGGCGGCGGGGGGCCGGCCCGGAGTTGGGGCGCTGCTGGGAGCGGCCTCCTGGGGGGGCATGGTGCGCCGCGTGGTGGTCACGAATTACCTGACCGCCGCCCAGCCCGCCAACCTGGTCGGAACCCTGAGCCACTCCGGGGTGCAGGTGGACCTGAACAATCACCATGCGGGACCGGCGTGGGCGGGAACCGCGTTGGTTTACGACGACTCGGGCCAACGCGATGTGACCAGCTCGGTCCATCCGGACGGGCCGGGAACCCTCGGAATGTACGGCGGCGGCGGCATGAGCGGACAGTGGACGCTGCAGCAAGCAGACACAGCAGCCGATGCCGGCGCAACCAACGGCGGCTTCGGACTGCTCCTTGAGCTGCAACCCTCCCTGCTCGCCGGCACAACTGCCACCCTGCTGCCCGGAGCCACCCGCGTGGACTACCTCGAGGTGCCGTTTGACGCCACCAACCTCACCGTCACCTCTCTGCTGGAGGGCGGGACAGGCCCGGCGAACCTGCAAGTGTGGCCTTCGGGATCGGGAGCTTGGGTCGCGCAGGCCAGCCCGGTGGGATCCACTTCGGCCGGCGTGGTATCGATTGACAAAACCACCACCCCGCCGCTCAACGCCGGACTGTACGTCATCATGTTGTCAAACGCCGGACCCGACACGGTGACAGTCAGCAACGGAGCGGCGTGCTTCACCACCCCCTCCCCCCCCCCTCCCCTGATCATCGCCTCCACCGGAGCCGTGGCCATCGCTGACTCCGCCGTCACGGTCGCCTGGCTGGGGGTTTCCAACGAGGCGAAGGTGGTCTCGGCCGCGGTAGGGCTGAGGATCGACCACCCGCGGGTCTCCGATCTGGTCATCTCCCTGGTCAATCCGCAAGGGACCCGGGTGCTGCTGGATGAAAACCGCGGCGGGCCGACCACCGCGGGAATGGGGTTGAACGCCATCGTCACGAACATCACGCCGATCTCCTCCACCGGCGGGGCAGTGGCTTATACGAATGTCCTGAACACCGGGGTCACCCAGGGCACGCTCGGGATCGTCTATCACATGTACGCCGTCCCGGACGAGATGCGGATCTACTACCAAGGCAGCCTGATCTACGACTCCGGCCTGGTTAGTTTCGACGGGACGACCAATGTGGACTATGGGCCGGGCACCAACACGGAGGTGACCATCATCATGGATGCAGGCATGGCCTTCGACCCCAGCGACGCTTGGGACTACACGGTGACCGCTACGAGTCCCGGGTTTGACTATGTCACCTTCACGGACGATTGGGATCTGACAGTCACGCCGATGAAGTTCGCCATTCCGCCCTTCACGATCGACACCCCACCTCCGGGAGGGGGCGCGGGAACGGGGATCTATTACCTGCCGGAGATGCCGTTGCGCGCGTTGGTGGGGGGGAGCGCGGCGGGTGCCTGGCGGTTGGAAATCGAGGACACCCGGGCGGGACCCGGCGGTCCCACCCCGCAGTTGCTGGGCTGGGAACTCTCGCTCCGGTTGGCGGACGCGACGCCCGCCCCGGGTCAGTTGCAACACGCAGTCCCGCAGACGAGCACGATCGGTCCGGGGCTGATTAAGTATTATACCGTGGCAGTGCCGTCGTGGGCGCGCTTCTGCACCAACGCGCTGGTGACTTCGAGCGCCCCGGTGCAGTTCCTCTTCAACGCCTACGAGGCGCCCAGTTGGCCGCCACAGCCTGACGACACCGTGCTGCTCGCCAACGCCACCAGCGGGACCTCCGTGCTGGGCGCGACCGGCACCACCCCGGCCATCATGCCGGGGGGTGGGTTCTTCCTTGCGGTGGCGAACACCAACCCAGCCAGCATCACCTGCACGGTCGGGGTGGAATTCGATGTGCCGCTGCTCACCGACGAGGTGCCCGTGGGCATCACCCTCCCGGCCGACGGCCAGCCGGATTATTTCGCGTACTACGCCTCGAGCAACGCCAACGTCGTGGCGTTTCAACTCCAGGGCCTCGATGGGGCGGCAGAGATGGCGGCGCAAACCGGGCTCCCTTTCCCGACCCTCGGTAATTCCCCCTCGTATCTGAGTTCGGCGGGCGGGCCGGCGGAACAGGACATTGCCGCCGCCACCTCACCGTTCGGGGGCCCGCCCGGCACCAACCCTTGGTACGTGGGCGTCTTTAACACCGATGTCATCGCCGTTTCCGGGGCCATTGTCGCCGACGAGTTTTCGGTCTCGGGCACCAACACCACGATCAACTTCTGCCAGGTGACCGGCGGGGGGCTGGTGGTGAATTGGTCGTCGGTGCCCGGCCTGGCCTATTCGGTGTCCGGGGGTACCGGGGTCGGAGGCGGTCCCCTGGCACCCCTCACCGCGGCCACGGTGGCGACCGATTTGAGCACCACCTACACCCTCCCGCTCCCCTCGCCCTACCATACGCTTTTGGTGGCCGAGGTGGCTTCGCCGGTAACGAACTCCACGCCGCCACCGGCCTTGTCCGTGGCGTCCGTCAGCCCTGCAGGCGTCCAATTGCAATGGACCGCCGCCCCCGGTGGGAACTTCCAGGTCCAGTGGAGCGCCTCCCTCCTCCCGGCGGCCTGGGTCACCATTCCGAGCGTGATCACTTCGTCGGGCGGGGCTTATTCCTTCTCGGATGACGGCTCCCAGACGGGGGGCCTGGGGACCACCCGCTTTTACCGTCTGCTGGTCCTGCCCTGAGCCTTGGGCGGCCCCGAAGCACACCCTTTTTTCCGCGGGGCCGGCGCGAAACACGGCGGCGGAGCCCACACCGGCGCTAGAAATTGGCGAGGATGGTGTCCGCCAGAAAGTCCCCCCATTCGACGGAAACGGGCTCCGTCAGCTCATAAGATCGGGTGAAATCTTCCTCAAACAGCTCCCGCCGCACCGTCGTGGCGAACCGGGGATCCGAAGTGGCCAGATTCTGTTCGTGGTTGATTTGCAAACTAAGGTGGTCGTAGTTCCCCGAACCGAGACAGACCCAGCCGTCCGCGTACAACGCCTTCACATGGGTCATGCCGGGGTAGAAATAGACGCGCACGCCATGCGCCAGCAGGTAGTTCGCGGTAATGAGGTTGCTGCGGGCCGCGCCCTTGAAGTCATTCGCCCGGGGCAACACCACCCGGACATCCACGCCGCGGGCGCGCGCCGCCACCAACCCCTCCACCACCCGTGAATCAAAGAGGTAGGGGTTTTCGGCGTAAAGCGCGGACTGCGCCCGCCGGAGCGCCCCGACGAGGGCGGAGTTGAGCGGCTTCCAGAAGGTCCGCGTGGGCAGACGGCGCACCGCCATCCGCTGCGCGCCGGGTTCCGGGGCGGCCACCGGCGGCGTCTCTCCAAGTTTGGCGGCGTAAGCGAGGTCGCCAAACGGCCCCGTGTGGGCCCACTGGAGATCGAAATCATGTTCCAGGGAGCCGACCAGCGGCCCTTCGACCTCCACCATCAGGTCGTGCCATTCGGATTCATACTCCCGCCCGAGGTTCATGCCCCCGACCCAGGCGCGGACACCGTCGACCACCAGGATTTTCGAATGGTCCGACGTAAACCACGGGTTGAGGGTGGGACGCACCCGCACGCGGGAGCCGGCGCGGAGGTAATCCAGGATCGAGGCCGGCGGGCTGAAGCCCGCCGGCAGCGGCGCCTCCCGCGCCGTGGCCCCGGCCGCCAGACTGCCCAACTGGTCAAACATCACCCGGACCGGGACGCGGGCCGCCCGGGCCTTAAGCTGGTCGGCCAGCCCGACCGCAACATCGTCGCGGTCGAAGATATAGACCTGAACATCCACCCGGTTGGTCGCCGCGTCCACCGCGGCGCGAAACCGCGGAAAAAAGCGGGGGCCGTCGATCAGCAATTGGAGCGAGGCGGGCTCGCAACGCGTGCCGGTTTCCCGGTCCAGCCAGCGCTCCCAGGCGGCGAGGTCCATCCCCGAGGCGCTCGCTGGCGGGCCGGAAGACGCCGTCCACGAGAGAAACGGCCAGCGGAGGCAGCGGAGGACCGTGGCCGCCCCGAGATCGATCAGCCGTGCGGCGCTCGAAACCGGTGTGCGCACCAACCCCCAGCCGTGGCTGTCCAGCAGGAGACCCGCCGCCCCCCGGACGGTGAGCGCCGGGCTGAGGCCCCGCTCCGTACTATCAAACAAGGCGGCCGGGGCCAGCGAAACGCAACGATGCAGGCGGCGATCCAGCAAGAGTGGACGGCTGCCCTGCGTCGCACTCGGCGCCATCAAAAGGAAAAGATCCCGCTCCGGGTGCGTGCGGGCGAGATTCTGGTCCACCAGGCGGGCGAGCTGCTCCAAGGTCTCGTGCGCCGTCCATCGCCGATCCACGACCACCTCCGCCGGCTGCGTGCCGGGCGACGCGAAGCGGGGGGCTCCCGTGGCGTCGCGGTAAAACACCCCGTCCGCCAGAAACGCCTGATAGTAGGCTCCGTGGCCGGGGACCGCAGGGGTGAGAGCGGCGGCCAGATTTGCCGCCAGGAGGCGCCAGTCGGAGCCAGCGAGCACGGCGGCCTCGCGCCAGGCCGGGTCGCCTGCGGGGAGGCGGCCGACCTGCGGGTCCGCGCGGATGAGTGCGGAGTTCAGCCGGTATCCGTGCGAGGGCACCCGCACCCGGCGCCACCGCGCGCTGAAGGACGAACCCCCCCTCTGGAGTGGCGAAGAAGAAGACGATTTTGTCCCCTTGAACGAACACCCGGGGGGATGCCGAAGTGGCCGCCGTCAAGGCCCGCCACGAATCCGCGGGCGCGGACTCGGGTTCTGCGGGGCGGGCGGCCAGGGAAGGGACGGTCAACCCGATCAAAAGCAGGCCGAGGCAGAGCGACGAAGCACCCAGGGGACGCCGGAGTCGCGCCCCTGTGAACACCCTGCACGGTCCCTCGAACCTCGCTTCGCTCATCAGATGACCGGCCCTGCCCCCCTTGCCCCGCCGTCCGGCGGCGGGCGCGAAAAAGGCCCGGCAATCCGCCGGGCCTCGGGTCTCCCGCCGGAGCCGGGTTACTTCTTATCGGCCGCCCCGGAGCGGGGCGCGACGGGTGCCACCAAGGCGGCAGCCTCGTCCGCGGCCTGCTGCGCCCTCAGCCGGGAGTCGAGGATCTCGACCTTGGCCTCGGCCCGCATCTTCTTATAAAAGTCGGGGAGCTGCTTCTTGATCGCCTCCTGCGACAGGAACTCCTTGATCTTGGCCGCCACTTCGGCGAACTCGGCCTTCTTGGCGGGCGTCTTCTCGAGCACCTTGATGATATGGTATCCGAACCGGGTGGTGACGATCTCACTGACCTGGTTGGTGTTCAGGGCGAAGGCGGCGGCCTCGAATTCAGCCACCATCTGCCCGCGGGGGAAGGTGTATTCCCCACCTTTATCCTTGGAGCCGGGATCCTCCGAATAATCCCTGGCCAGCTTCCCGAAATCCTCTCCGGCGCGGGCGCGCTTGATGATGTCCTCCGCCAGCTTGCGTTTGGCCTCCTTTTGGTCGATCGGCAGCTCCGCATTCGAGGCGTCGGTCGTCTTGAGGAGCACGTGGGCCGCCCTCACCAACTCCGGGCGCTCGAACCTCGCGGGATTGTCGTTGTAGAACCGCTTCACATCCTCATCCGAAACCGCGATTTTGAGTTCGCGTTTCACCACCGCCTCGGCGGTGGCCCCCTCGGTCCACTGCTCAAGCAGCTCCGCGCGGGTCACCCCGGCGGCCTTCAACTGGCGATCCAGCGCCTCATCGGACCCGAGTTGAACCTTGCCCTCCGCCATCTTCTTGTCGGCCTGGGCCTTGGCCGCGGCGCGCTCCGCGTCCCCCGCCTTCAAATTGAGCAGCTTCACCAGGACTGCCTGGTCGAGAATCTGGAGTTCGAGCCGGGCCGATTCCTCCGCCGTGAAGGTCTTCCCCTGGGCGGTGGCGGCGGCCTTGATCCGAATCACCTCCTGATCCAGGAAGCTCTGCTTGATTTCGAACCCGGTCCCCTTGACGACCACTTTGTCGGCGAAGAGGTCCGGGGCGATCGGTTTGACCGCCGCGGCGGGAGTGGCGTCGGCCGCGCGGACAGCGGGCTGCACCAAGGCGGCCGCGGCGAGGCAGAGGGCGGCCAGGGGGAGGGAGGGTTTTGACATCATAAGGGTCTTCAGGGCTTAGAGTTGGATTACCTGCACGTTGGTGATATCGGGGTCGCTCTGGATTTCAGCCAGAACCTCCGGCGAGGGGACACTGTCGAGATTGAGCACGGTGAGGGCGTGACCGCCGGCGGTGTCGCGGTTCAGGCTCATGCCGGCGATGTTCAGGTGGTGGCGGGCCAGCAGCGTGCCGAGGTACCCGACAATGCCCGGGCGGTCCGCATTCCGGAGCATCAGCACCACGCCGCTGGGCACGATCTCGACCGGCCGGCTGAAGACCCGCACGATGCGCGGGTTGTCCGGCGAGCCGAAGAAGGTGCCGCCCGCGGAAATGATCTTCTCCTCCCCGCGGAAAGCCTGGACATGGAGCCACTCGTTGAAGGTGACCGGCTCGCTGGACCGTTTCTCCTGCACCGTGAACCCGAGGTTCGCGGCGATGCTGCGGACGTTCACATTGTTCAAATCCTGGGCCGAGGAGCGCGAGAGGAACCCGAGCAGGATGGCGCGCGTCACGGGGTCCGTGTTGGGCAAATCCTGGGCCCGGCCGCCGTAGGTGATGTAAAGGCGATCGACCTGCCCCCGCGCCAACTGGGCGAGGAACCGGCCCAGCTTCTCGCCGAGGACGAGGTAAGGCCGGACCTGCTCGTAGGTCTTGGCATCCAGATAGGGCAGGTTGACCGCGTTCCGCACCTCGCCGGTGACGAGGTAGCCGGAAATCACCTCGGCCACCTCGATGCCACATTTTTCCTGCGCTTCGTTGGTGCTGGCGCCCAGATGCGGCGTCAGGATGATGGCCGGGTGCTTGCGGAAGGGGTGCTCCGCCGGCAAGGGCTCGACCGAGAATACGTCGAGGGCCGCGGCGGCCACCCGGCCGGAATCGATCGCCGCCAGGAGGTCGCTTTCCTCGATGATCTCACCGCGGGCGCAATTCACGATGCACACCTTCGGTTTCATCTTGGCAAAGGCGGCCGTGTTCAGCATGCCGCGCGTCTGCTCCGTCACCGGCATGTGCACGGTGATGAAGTCCGCGTCGCGATAGACGATGTCCAGTTCCGTGGTCACCTCGATGCCCAGAGCCTTGGCGCGGCCTTCCGTCAGGAAAGGGTCGTAGGCCAGCACCCGCATCCCGAACGCCAGGGCGCGCTTGGCCACCTCGCCGCCAATCCGGCCCAAACCCAGCACTCCCAGTGTCTTGCCGGACAACTCGGCGCCCTGATATTGCTTCCGGTCCCATTTGCCACCCGTCATCGAGGCGCAGGCTTGCGGCACCTTGCGGGCCAGGCTCAGGAGCATCGTGAAGGTCAGTTCGGCCGTGGAAATCGTGTTCCCCGCCGGGGTGTTCATCACCACCACTCCGTGTTGCGTGGCCGCCTCGACGTCGACATTGTCCACCCCGACACCCGCCCGCCCCACCACGCGCAGCTTCGGCGCCGCCTCGATCACCTTGCGAGTGACCTTGGTTTCGGAGCGGACCACCATCGCCACCACGTCGGCCACCACCGGGATCAACTCCGCCTCCGTGAGGCGTTTGGACAACACCACAACCTCAAATTCAGGCCGCTGCTGCAAGAGCGCGATGCCCTTCGGCGAGATCGGGTCGCAAATCAGTACTTTCATAAAGAACGGCCACTTTATCAAAACCCGGGCCAAGGTCAAACGCGCGGTTGCGCGCGATGGAGCGCCGGAAAAATCAGCGCCACCCCCCCCCATCTCGTAGCGGCGTCTCGGGAGAGCGCCGCACTATTCCCTTGATGGTCGAGATCCAGGAGGCAACCGGGGTTTGGGCAGGAGGCCGGGGGCCGCCTGCCTGTTCAAGTCACGAATCGCTCGGGAGTCCCTGGGGCCAAGAGATCAGCGGCGTTTTCACAAACGCCGCTACGCCACCCCAATCTCAGCGACCCGCCGGGTCCTCCCCCAAATCCACCACGCTCGACCCCGCCGGCAGGCTCACGGTCTTCCACGCCAAGCCGCCGCGATGGTAAACGGTCACCGAACGCAACGCGCCGGGATTGAACGCCACCAAAGTGCGCCGCCGGTCCCGGGCCTGGTAGTAAACCTGGCTCGACGGCAGCCCCGCATAGACGGCCGGGTCGGGCGAGCCAAGTCCGCGCAGGGCGTGGGTGAGAAAATAGCTGACCCCCGAAAAGACCGGGTCCACGGTCACCGGATTGTTGGTGGCACGGGCAATGTCCAGTGTGGCGGCCACAACGTCGGAGTCGAACAAGGCCTGGTACCCGAGGATGTAGTTCCCCAGGTAGCCGCCCAAATCGTCCGCCCGGTTGGCATCTTTGAGCGCGAAGCCGTACAGGCCGGACCGGGACGACTGGACGCGCTCGCGCCAGAGACGCTCCAGTTGGTTCCGGGCGAACGCGGGGTCGCGGGCCAGATAGTGGTTCCAATGGGTCGTGGGAACCCATTGGATGGCGTACATCCAGGCGGGGTCGCCGGTGAAATAGGTCGCGTAAGCGCTGCCGCCCGCCTGCAAGATGCCCACCATCCCCCGGCCGTAACCCGGCGGGAGGTTCGCCCCCGACACGTCCTGCCAGTATTCGTTCACCGCGGCCGACTCCATGGCATAGCCGAGCGCGCCGGCCGCGGACATGGCGGGGTCCCCCAGCGCCGAGCCGGAGAGGAACAATCCGCTCCAGGCATTCATCGCCTCCGACGAGGACTCCTGGTTTTCGCCCGCGCCGCTGCTGAAGCCGCCCGCCCAGGAATGCCCCTCCCACAGATCGAAGGTCCGGAAAAGCGGAAACCGCCTGTCGCTCCGGTCCCAGTTCGCGAACTCCCGCGCGACCAGTTTCAGCATCGGGCCGTAGCCGGAAACAAACCGCGGATCCTCGCCGCCCAGTAGGGCTCCCGCCACGAGGAAGTAGCCGTAGTGAAAGTGGTTGTCGTTGAACGCCTCAGATCCGTAACTCGCGGGAAACCCGATGAGGGCCGGCCAGTTGGTGTAGAGGGCGAAGAACCGGTTGGTCTCCCCCGGCGTGTAGGTGAGCCAGTCGGCGAGCAAATCGTGCAACCCGGCGTGGAGCCGATCCGCCTCCTTGGTCATCCCCAGCGCGCGGGCGAAACCCAGGTACTGCGCCGTGAGCCCGAGTTCCTTCCCCTGTCCGTAGGTTTCGCCGACCGCGTGCGGATGGCCCTCGCGCGCGAACACCGACACGTAACCAGCCATGCGCGCGGCGTCATAATCATGCGGCAGACCGAGCGGCTGCGGCGCCGGCAGGGCCGGGGCGAGGCCGTGGAACTCGTAAGCGATGTGGAACGTGTTTCCAGCCGTGACCTTCATCCCGCCGCGTGGGGTGAGGTAGGTGTAGGGGCGGAAGGCCAGATCGTTCGAGGTCGCGCGGTAATGGTGGGGTAGCCACCCTTGCAGGGCATTCGTCTGGCCCGGGCGGAGGGGGGAGACCGCGAGTTTCCATGTCGTCTCCACCCGGCCGGCGGCGGGCTGGTAGTCCCATTCCAAAGTGGTCCCCGTCACGCGCGCGAAGGCATGGGCGGCAAACTCGGCCAGCCGGTCGCGCGCAGGGAGCAACCCATAGACCAGATAATCCCCCGGGCCGGGGGCAACCTCCACCGCATCCCCCACCACTGAGCCGACAGTGCCGGGCGGCGCGAAGATGCCAAAGCAGCGCCCGTGAAAATCGCAGGCGAACACGTCGTTCGTGAAGCTGCCGCCCTCCGCGGCAATGCGCCGGCCCGCCGCATCAAACAAGGCCGCCCCCTCGGTGTGAATGACCGGTTTGGTGCCCCGACACGCGGTCCAAATAAACGGCGAACCGCGGGCGAGCGTGAGGTCCATCCGCGCGCCGTCCGCCGCGACCAACCCAAACTGCACGCCCCAATCGCTCCAATCGGTGACCTCGGAATGCGTCGGATGGAACCCGCCCGTGTACCGTGCGGCGGGAGCGGCGTCCTCGTCGGTCGCCACGATGAAATCGCAGAGAATAAACCCCCAACCGCCGCTCGACCGATCGATGATCTCGATCCGCGCCTGCTGCCCAAGGTAGGCGGAGACGTCCCAGGTATTCCAGTAAAGCGTCCCCGACTGCCGGCCGGTCGCCGTGCGGACCACGTTCGTGCCGATGATCAACCGGACCGCCTCCAGGTTCGTGTCCCGGCCGCCGCCCACCAGCAGATGGATGAACTTCTTGTCGAGGTTGAAGACCGGGGACGCCAGGGTGCCCTGCGGAACATCGGAGCCGCGGTAGCTGTTCACGCAGGCTGGTCCCACCAAACCTTCGACCGCCGGCGATTGTGCCGGCCATGAGCCCCCCGCGACTGGACCGCGGCCGAAGGCCGTGCCGGTGCTGGTCCATCCTGGCGGATACTCGCTCCCGGAGAACCCGGCAATCAGCCGATCCCCCGACGGGAGCTGGGTGGGCTTTGTCCCGGTGATCCGCAGCGGCGGTCCCGGGTCCATGTTCCCATTCGGGTGGTTGGTATCGGCCGCCGCCTGCCAGGCCACGGGGAAATGGAGGTTGAACCCGGTGGCATTGGGCGCAACGACCGCCGGATAAGCCCAGAGCATCCCGCCATAGGGATCCTGCCGCATCACGCGCCGCCCCCCGCCCTGCGGCTGGAACGAGCGATCCCCCACCAGGAGGTCGGTCCACCATTGGTTGCTCGGCAAGGGGCGGTTGGTGATGCCGGGCGCGAGGTGCAGAGGCGCGCGGAGATCCACCACCTGCTGCGCGGCCGGGGAAAAATAGCCGCCCGCAAACTGGTTGGCAGGGGGAACGTAGGAGGCGTAGGAGCCCGCCCCCACCGGCACGGCCACCTGGGCCGGGAGCCGCAATACCACCCCAACAAAGCAAAGGGCTGCCAGGTTTCGAAGCCCGAACCGGGATCGTCGAGGGGAAACCGAACACGTCATCACCCGCCCATTATGGTGACCCCAGCCAAAGGCGGCAAACGGGAAACCCCACGACGCCCCGGGGTGTTTTCCTGACCCGCCCTACCCCGGCCGTCGTTCCAGGAAGCGGCGCTGGGTCAGGCTCCGGTGGAGGAGCCGGCCCGCCAGCGCGCAGAGGGCGAGTTGCAGCACCGCGATGAAAATGCCGGACCCGGTCGGACCACCAAAATCGAGCAGCGAGACGAGTGCCACCATCACGTTCGGGAGCAGGATTGCCAAGAGCCAGGCCAGCAACCAGGCGACGAAGAAATTGAGCCGACCGAGTGAGAGCCACACCCCGGCGAGCATCACCGCGGCGAAGGCCGCCGGGTCTGGCCAGAAGGAAACCCCTCCCCCGGCCCCGCCGCGCCCGCCGAGGAAAAACTCGCCCGCGTAAAAGACCCAGAGCACGGCGAAGGCGGGAAAAAAATGGCTGAACAAACCCCAAAGCCGGCCGAGCATCAGGCGGGCCGGGGAGATCGGCGTGACCAGCAGGATCTCGATCAGGCCCTCGTCGCGCTCGCGGCGGAAACTGTTGGCGGCGCTGAACGCCACCCCCAGCCCCAGTGCGAGCGTCACCACCGGCTGCCAGCCCGAGGCGTAGCCATCCGAGAACTCTTTGCCGGCGAGGACCAGCTCGGCGGCCAGGATTGCCAGACACCAGCCCCACTTCGTCAGCCGGGCAGTCCAGGAATACTCCTGCAACCACGCGATCGGGTTCCGATCCCGCGCCGCCGCCCGGTCCCAGCGGAACACCCGCCGCCAGAAATCCGACGACGAAAACACCGCCACCCACCGGGGCTGGTGCTGGCCGGACGCGTCCTCGTGCCAAGTCCTCTGGAGCCAGCGCAATGACCGCCCGAGGAGCAGGGCGCAGAGAAAGAGGCAAAGCCCCCCGCGGGCCGCCAGATAGACGAGGGAAGGCACCATCGGCATCGGCGTGCGCGCCCCCCCCCCGTCACCACCATCACCGGGACATAAGACAAACAGGCCACCAAGCCGGTCATCAGGAGCGCCCGGACCACCACCTGGGTGACGCTGCCTCCCCGGGTGGAGGCCCAGATCGCGGCCGCCAAGCCCAATAGGGTGGCGTTTAGCTGGTCAGCCAGAGTCAGGCAGACCGTCTGCCACGAAACGCCTCCGATGATGAACGGCAGGACGAGCACCGGCACCGCGGCGAGGAAGAGTGTGAAGGCCCGCAGCGCATGCACGGCGGACTTGGCTACTATCACGTCCAGCACCGTCAAGGGCGTCAGGAACAGCAACCCGAGCGTTCCCTCCCGCTTTTCCCGGCTGACGCAGTCGGCGGTCATGACCGGCACGAGGATCCAGAGCGCCAGGGTGAGCAGGAAACCGAGCGCTTCAAAGATCCGGTCCCCGGCGCTCAGGTCGGCTCGCAGGATGAGAACGCCGTAAGCGAAGAAACCGATGAGGACGCCCGCCGCGAGGACTCGCAGCCACTGGTTGGCGGGACGCCGCGACAGGCCGCGCATTTCGCGGGCCACGAGGGACAGCGCCGTCATTCGCAACCAAGGTCGCATCATCAAGCACCCGGCCGCCAAGCGGACGCCCGGAACACGAAATTTCGACCGAGGAACCCGCCGTTCGTGCCGGTCAATCGCCGAACGTGATGCCCAGGGAGCGGGCGGTGCGCACCAGATTCCCGTCTGGCGGGACGGTGCGAATGCGCCCGACGGCATCAGAGATTCTCACCGGGACGGTGTCGGGCGGGTGGAGCGCCGTCATGTAGCCCCACTTCTCCGCGGCCACGAGCTCGATGGCATGCGCGCCAAAGCGGGTGCAGAGGAGCCGGTCGAAAGAGGTCGGCGCCCCGCCCCGCTGGAGATGCCCCAGCACGCAGACCCGGGCTTCCTTGCCGGTGCGCTTTTGCACCTCGGCGGCCACCACGGCCCCGACGCCGCCCAGATGCGCCTCGCGGTTCTTTTCCGCCGCCCCCGAGGTGACAAACCCGCCGCCCGCCGTGCGCGCCCCCTCGGCCACCACCACCAGGGTGAAGTGCTTCCCCTCCCGCTCCCGCTCCTGGATCTTCTCCACGATCTTCGCGCAGTCGTAGGGAATCTCGGGAATCAAAACCACGTCCCCGCCCCCGGAAATCCCCGCGTGCAGGGCAATCCAGCCGGCGTAGCGGCCCATCACCTCCAGCACCATCACCCGGTCGTGGCTCTGGGCGGTCGTGCGGAGGCGGTCCAGGGCGTCGGTGGCGCAGGCGACCGCCGAGTCGAACCCGAAGGTCTGGAGGGTGGCTTCGAGGTCGTTGTCAATGGTCTTCGGCACCCCCACCACCGGGATTCCGTTCTCAAAAAGCTGCTGCGCGATCGTCAGGGAACCGTCCCCCCCGACGCAGACGAGGGCGCGGAGGCCGAGCTGCTTGAAGGTCTCACGCGCCTGGGCGATGATCTCAGCGGGAATGCGCGCGACCTCGCCATGCCCGACCTTGGCGGCGAAACGGCCCTTGTTCGAGGTGCCGAGCACCGTGCCGCCCACGAACAGCAGCGCGTCCATTTCCTTGTAATCCAGCAGGCGGTATTGCACCGGCTCCAGCAAGCCCTCGTAACCCCCCAGGAAACCCAGCGTATCCCACCCGCGTTTGCTGGCGGACTTCACCACCGCGCGAATCACCGCGTTGAGCCCGGGACAGTCGCCGCCGCCGGTCAGGATGCCAATTCGTTCACGCATGCGGCGAAGTGTGGCAAAACCGCGCACGAAGTCCAGCGCCACGCCTGGAGCGCCGGCATCCTCGCCGGCCGCCCCGAGGCCGATCCTGGCGGCGGCCATCTTGGGGGCTTGGCCCTAAACCTCACGGATCCGCAATCAGCAAGGGCGGCGCCAGCGTGAACTCAACCCGTTCCCCCGCGCTGCCGAAATAACCGCCCCAGCCGACGCGGACCTCGCTAATCGAGGCCGGGTCGAGCCGGTCCTTGGTGTCCTTGGACCAGCCGGCGAGATGAAAAGCGCTGAAGGGAACGGCGGTGCTCTCCCGGCCCTCGGCGCCGAGCGATCGTCCGGTGCTCGCGAGGTAGTCGGCTCCGTTCTTTTCGTGCAGGACCACGAGCAGTTCTGCGGGGGTGTGCTGGCCGGGCGGGACGGTGGTGTCGAGCAGGATGCCGCTGGCGCCTCCCGCACCCAACGGTCGCGCGGGGACGAGGCAGGTGAACAAAAACGTGTCCACTTCCCCCTTGGTCAGTGTCCCCAGCACCCGCCACGTGGAGGCCGCCGCCCCGTCGGCCGGGACCGTGGTGAGGTCCGCGCGCACAAACTCCCCGTGCGCCACCGTCGGCGCGACGGCGGGCAGCGCACGGGTGGCGAAGGCCGCCGCCGGACCCGAAACGAGCGGGAGCCGGCGCGGTGCCGGAGCCTCGGCGAACCGGAACAAGGCGCCCCCGTACGGCACCAGTTCGAGCGGCACGTCCCGGGCCTCGGCGACGGCGCGCGTGGCCCCCGTGGCGGGATCGCACAGCTCCCCCGCCCCGCCGGCCGCGAACGCCACCCGGCCCGCCCACGGCCGGTTGCCGTCGTTGATCACGAAGTAAACCTCGCGGCCGTTGATCCTCCGGTGGGTGTGACGCAACGCAGGCTCGCCGCCCTCGGCCTTGAAGTCGGGGACGAGCACGCGGTCCAGCGCCGCCGGGAGCGTCGTGACCAGCCCGGCCGGGAAAAACATGCCGCCGCCCCCGGCGGGATTGGCCAGCGCCGTGGCGCCCACACCCCCGGCGCCAAAGAGCCGGCGGCCGAGCTCGCCCACCGACGCCGAGGGGAATTCGGTTTCACTGTTGGCCGGAAGCGCCCCGATGGCGACGACGACCCCGCCCCCTTCCGCGAACTTTTCGAGGTGCTGCCAGGCGGCCCAGGGAAGCGTGTCCGCCCCCGGCAGGATCACCACGCGCCAGCGCATGCCTCCGTGAACCAAAGCCCCGTGGGCCGGAGTCGCCGCCACCAGCGCACGGGCGTCGACGAAGGTGAACTCGTGCCCCGTGGCGAACAGGCTCTCCACCAGGTTGTGGTAAATCGCCTCGAGGCGGCCGGCGGAGGTGGCGTCGGCGGTGAGATACCGGGACGGGATGAAGCGCGGCCAGAAGCTCTCGGTGGGATAAACGACCGCGATGTCGGCCGCCTGGCAACCGCCCCGGACGCCGGCGCAGCAACGCCCCACCCAGGCGTTCAGGTCCCGGATTTGATCCGTCCCCAGCCCGGCGAAGCTGTAATAGCTGTTGATCGTGTTAATGCCATTCACGATCAGCCGGTTGCAGGTGCCGCGGATTTCCGCCGCGGTGACGTCGACGCGGGGGCGCTGATCGCCGGCCGGGCGGTACCGCTGGCTGTGGTCGGAGGTCTCGCACATGGTCACCTTGCGACCCTCCAGATCGGCCGCGCTGCCCGCCAGCCGGGCGATGTACCACGGCACTTGGTCCGGCAGGCTCGTCAGGCAGTCGATCCCCGGCGCGGTCATGCGCCGGAAGCAGCCGAAAAAGTCCCCGTAAAGCGCAACCTGGTTGACCGGGTTTTCCTCCATCAGCAAATGACCGCCCGAGAGGATCTGGTGCCGCGTGCACCACTCTTCGATCTGGCCGAAATAATTCTCCGCCACCAGTTCGCCAATGGTCTGCCAATACTCGTGGCGCGCCCGCCCGTCCCCCCGGCCGGTGGCGGTGATGAGCGAGGGAAGGAGCGGTTCAAGCGCGCGGCCGCGGCGGCGGAGGAATTCCCCGGGCAGCCCCGGCGACCAGGGGAGCACCCGGTACGGCATCCGCTTCAGAAACAGGCTCATCAGCGAAGGCTCATCCGTGAAGGTGGAAATGAAGAACTGGCCCAGGTTGTCCCCCAGGTGCTGCGCGTAGCGCTGGTGGGTCAGTTCCAAAAACCGCGCCGTCGGTTCGCGCTCCAGCAGGTTCGGATACGGAAGATGATCCCCCAGACTCACCGAGACGTGCGTGCCTTCAAACAGGGGGCTTTCCGTCACGGCCAGCACCCGCCAGTGGCCTGCGGGCGGCTGCCACGAGAGGGTGCCTCCGGCCGCGCGGGCGGAGAGGTTGGTTGCGGCGGCGAGATCGAGGCCGTGCTCCGTCACCGGATAGGCGGCCACCAGCCTCGGCGTGCCCGGAGGGAGGGCCAGCGCCACGGGGTTGCCGTCCGTGTCCGCGTCCGCGATCAAGAGACCCCGCGCCTGCCACTCGGGGTGGTCGCGCAACGTCAGCCCGCCCGCGGCGGCGGAGGGGTACCCGCGCTCGTCATAAAGCCAGAGGGCGAAACCGGCCTCCTTCGCACGCCGCACGCCGCGCTCGAAGGCGGCCCAGCGCGGGGCGCTTTCCAGGTAGTCAGTGAACGAGTCGTTGCAGACCACACCGCCGAATCCCTGGTCGGCCAGCGCCCGGATAAGGTCATCCTGCGCGGCCGGGGCGTCGGGCCAGCCGTGAATGATCTTCAAGATCCTCGCCCCGGCGGGTATCGCCGCCAGATCGTTCGTGGTGCTGTGCGGCTCGGCCGCCAGCAGGCTGCCGACGCACGCGGCCAGGGCGAAGCTCGTGGTGGTGAGCCGGCAATGCCAGAGGGTCTCCACCACCCGGCGGGCCAGCCCGAGCCGGTGGGAGCACACCCCGCGTCCGGCCGGTGGCGAATGGTGGTGCATGGTCAAGATATATCAAGCTCGCCGCGGAAAAGCCACGGGATCGTGCGCCGCGAGAAGGCTCGGTCTTGACGCGCGCCCAGGACGGCGGCCCTGCGAACCGCGCAAACTTCCGCCCGGCTGCCCCCCCCGAGCACGCCAGGGCCGCACGCCTCCCCTCCCATTAGCACCGTGCTCCAGCACGGTGATCAACGACCGTAGGAACTCCCCACCCGTTTCAACGAGGTTCGCGGCGGGGCCGCCGGCACAAGCCAACCGGCCATGATATCCGGGTCACGGCCGCGGCCCCGGTGCGATCCCGGCTGATCTCGCCCGCCCTGGCCGGGTTCCTAATGCAGTTCGCAAGGGCCGAATCCGCGTTGCGCCTCAGTCAGCCCGAGTGGGAGGCGAGGCGATGGCTGGCAGGTCGGACCGTCCGGACCTCACGGCAGATGGCCTGGGGCCACACGGCCAAAACCAGGAGAGTCCGAAAAAGTGAGTTTTTCTTGTTTTCTCAGATTGCGTTTCGCGGCGAATGCCTCCATGTTCCACGTAGCATGACCCTGATGGCCGCCAATCGCGCCCGGCCCATGAACCAGTCGCGCCCTTGGTCCCGGATCGTTCTCCTCCCCACCCTGGCGCAAGGCAGGCTCGCCGTCGCCGCCACGGACCACTCCGCGCCCCGGGCGGAACAAACCGCGGCGTCCGCCCCCACGCCACACCGTTATGGACTGGATGTCGCACGCTCACCTTCATGATCGATCATTGACACCCTCAAGACAATGAAGACCCCAACCCGAAACCAACCGCTCCCCGCACCATACGCCAGGCTGCTCGCCCTGATCGGCCTGTTGAGCCTGCTGTTGCCGGTCCGTGCGGCCGCAGCCGTCATTTTCTTGAGCGATTTCACCATCACTGACACCAACTATGACGGTCAGGACATTGTGGCTCTGGGTTGCGCGGTCTCGGTAAGTGGCACGCACGCATTCAACAGCGTGCTGGTTAGCAATAACGCCAGTTTTAACATCGCTGGCGGCACCACGCAGACGGTCGCAGGCGGTTTGCTCGTCGTCAGCAACTCGATGGTGATCTGCCAGGGCGCCAACCTCACCGGGCAAATCGGCAATCAATGGGCTGGGGTGGGGCCGACGATCATCGCCGGTGGTGTGGCGGTGGATGCCAGTTCCACGATCAGCGCCGACGGTCAGGGGTATGCAGGCGGACCCGTAAATATCATCGGCAGCGGCCCGGGCGCCGGCCAAGGTGCCTGCCGGGCTGGCGGCGGCGGGTATGGCGGTGCCGGCGGGGATGGTGCGGGTGGGGCCGGCGGGCCGGCTTATGGGTCGGGGGTGACCCCTACCGATTTGGGATCAGGCGGCGGCGGTGACTTTTGTTTTACTGCTCCAGGCGGTGCCGGCGGCGGAGCGATCCAACTCATCGTTGCCGGGACACTTCAGTTGGACGGCCAAATCAGCGCCAACGGCGTTGATGCGGGCGGCGGCGCCGGGGGGGGTGCTGGCGGCTCCATCTACCTCACCGTCAATTCGCTATCGGGTGGCGGGACATTCTCCGCCAACGGCGGGACAGGAGGCCCCCAAGTTGGCGGAGGTGGTGGGGGGGGACGGATAGCGGTCCTCTATACCAACGCCAGCGCCTACACCGGCTATGCCAATTGCACAGCTAATGGCGGCACCGGAGGAGGAGGCCCCGGACGAGGCAGCTCCGGCCTCGCCGGCACGGTCGCTTTCTTTGATGGTGCAACCACCCCTCTTGGTCTGGTTCTGGACGGGGTTGAGAGCACCCTGACAATTGCGGCAGGGACCACTGCCACTTACCGCAGCATCTTGGTGACGAATGGTGCCAGCCTGGTCGTTGCCGGTGGGGCTGCTGTGAATATCTCCGGCCTGTTGGTGGTCGCCAGCAACTCCACGGTCTTGTGTGAAAGTCTCAACAACGCCAGCACCAATGCAACCGGCCAATGGGCCGGTCAGGGCGCGACTATCACCGCCGGTGATGTGTTCGTGGATGCCAGTTCCGCGATTACCGCCGACGGCCAGGGCTATGCAGGCGGACCCGCAAGTGTCACCGGCAGTGGTCCGGGCGGCGGCGTGGGTACCTGCCGCGCTGGGGGCGCCGGGTACGGGGGTGCCGGCGGGGACGGCGCGGGCGGCGCGGGCGGACTGGCTTATGGGTCGGAACTGACCCCTACCGATCTGGGGTCGGGTGGTGGGGGTGATTTCTGCTTCGATGCCCCGGGTGGTGCCGGTGGCGGCGCAATCCGATTAATCGTGGCGGGCACTCTGCAGTTGGATGGGCGCGTCAGCGCCAATGGCATTCCCGCTGACGGTGGCGCCGGCGGTGGTGCCGGCGGCTCAATTTACGTCACGGTGAACACTCTGTCGGGTGGCGGGGGATTCTATGCCAATGGCGCGCCCGGAGGGCCCCAAGTGGGTGGTGGAGGCGCTGGGGGGCGCGTGGCGGTGTACACTTGGTGGAGCAGCCTCCTGCCGCTCGCCAATTTGGTGGCCGCAGGTGCCGGCGGAGGGGCGCCGGGCAGCGCATTGCTCAGTTCCACACCCTTTGGCTCGGGATTGGCAAACGGGAGCTTCAGTTTCGAACTCCTGGCAACCAGTGGCCAAAGTTACTCCATTTTCACCAACTCAAATCTGCGAATCGCCAACTGGGGCCTTTACACCAATTTCACCGGCAGCGGCACGGTGGTGCCGATCGTTGCGCCTCCGACCAGTCCGGACCAGCTTTTCTTCCGGGTGCGCGAGCCATAGGGAAACCACACGCCGCATTTGGATTAGATCCTGTTTGCCCTTTGCCTGGATGGCGGGACGCTTTCATTCGCTCGGACACGTTGGCGGCATGCAGCCCCCGGCTACCGTCTTTCACCCCCGGCGGGCGCGGGCACATCCCACGGATCCCCCTGCTCGAATCCCTGAGCCCATTGCCATTAAGGGGGTGTGGGGCACCCCCCGGAGCCTCATTCTTGGTCCAAACATTCCCTGACTGCCCGGCCCAGCGACTCAATGTCGTAGGGTTTCGGGAGATATGCGATGTGAGGTGCGGCGGTTGTTTCCTCCGTCATCTCGGGGGTGTAGCCGCTGGAGATGATGATTTTCAGCCCAGGTTTCTCTCCCCTGAACGTGGCGGCGAGGTCCAAACCGCTGACGCCCTCGGGCATGATCATGTCGGAAACCAGCAGGTCGAAGCACCCGCGGTGCTCCCGCCAGACTTTCCGGGCTTCGTGGCCGTCCGCGGCCTCCACCACCGTGTATCCCAGATCGCGCAGCGCACGCGCGACCAACCGCCGCAAGCCGGCCTCATCCTCCACGAACAGGATCTGCTCGTGGCCCCGGCCAGGCACCCTGGACGTGGCACGGACCGGCCCGCCCGCTGGCTCGGTGGCAGCGGGGAAAAAGGCCTTGAAAGTCGCGCCCTGGCCCGGTTCACTTTCCACCTCCAGCCAGCCCTTGTGCTGGGCCACGATGCCGGTCACGGCGGCCAAACCCAATCCGGTGCCCTTGCCCACCGGCTTGGTGGTGAAGTAGGGCTCGAAGATGTGCTTCAGCGTGGCTGCGTCCATCCCAGAACCAGTGTCACTCACCGACAGGCAAAGGAAGCGTCCCGGGGAGACTCCCGCCCTCCCCAAGACCCGTTCCGCGTCAGCTTCGATCGGTGTGAGAGTCATGGCGATCCGACCGGCGCTGGTTATGGCATCGCGGGCGTTCAGGACGAGATTCGTGACCACCTGCTGGATCAAACCCAAATCCCCTTTCACCAGGGCCGGGCTCTGGCAGGGATCGAATTGCAGGAGGATGTTCTCGCCGATCAACTTGCCGAGCATCTTGAACAGGCTGGCCAGCGCCTCATTGAGGTCAATGGGGCTCATCACCATGGTGGACCGGCGGCTGAACAGGAGCAGTTGCCGGACCACTGCGGCGGCCCGCTCAGTATTCTCCACCACGCCCGCCAGGCCTTCCCTCGCCTCGCGATCGAGGCTTCCGCTGGCCCCCAGCAGGCCTAATTCCAACAGGATGGCGGCGAGGATGTTGTTGAAATCGTGCGCCATCCCGCCCGCCAATTGACCAAGCACTTCGATTTTCTGGGCGTGCAGGAACTGGTCCTGGAGCTGGACGCGGTGGGTGACATCTTCCATGCAAAGCAGTATCCTCCGCTGGTCTGGCAGCTCCACCAGGGCGGTTGAGGCCGAGATGACAATCGGCTTTCGCACACCTCCCCGAACCACCACCAATTCCATCTCGAGCTGGTGGAAGGGCCGGCCAGTCTCGAAGGTCGTCACCAAAGCCTGACGCAATTTGCAGGTTCCACATTGGGAGCCGAAGCCGCATCCTCCCGGGTCAGCCAGTGTGTTCACGCAACCGAGGATGTCGCCCGGATGCGGCCGGGCGCCGGGCACGAGCTGCCCTCCGCCACATTCCACCATGGTGCGGTTGATCCGTTCAAGTTCGCGGTCCTCATTAATGAGACACAGCATCAACGGACTGCTGTCATAGATGGCGGCCAGTTCGGCCTCACTGTTCCGTATCGCCTGCTCCGCCCGCAGGATCGCGGTAATGTCGCGGGCGATGGTACACGCGCCAATCACCTGCCCGTTCGAGCCTTTAATGGGCGAGACGGTCAGCGAGACATTAATGGTCTGCCCGTCCTTGCGAAGACGCGTGGTGTGATAAAGCCGGGCGCTTTCGCCGCGCTTCGAGGCGGCCAGCAGGACTTGGACCTCACCCGAGATGGCGGGCGGGACGAGCATCGAGATTGAACGGCCCAAGGCCTCCTGGGCCGGGTAGCCAAAAATGCGCCCCGCCGCCGGATTCCAACTCAAGATCTGCCCCTCCAGGTCCTCGCTGATGATCGCATCGTCCGATGACTCGACGATGGCGCCAAAGTGGCGGAGTGCCGTGGCCGTACGGACCAGCTCAGTAATGTCCTCAACTTGGAGGTGACACTCCCGGCCGTCGGGTGCCAGGCAAACACTGATCCGTGCCAGCAGGTGGACCCGGCCCCCGGTCACGAGCGCGACCTCGCAGGTCTGGCCCGCTTGACCGCCGAGCACGCGCTCGAGGCTGGCATCGAAAATGGGCGATCCCGCCGGCGCAACATAATCCCGGAAGCGAGCGCCTCGCAGGCGCTGGCGATCAACTCCGATCAAATGGGCAGCCGCCAAATTGGCTTGGGTGATCCTCCCATGCCGGTCCAGCGTGAAGTAAGCCAGGGGGGCGAAATCGTAGATCTCGGTATAGAGCGCGGCCGCCTCCTCGGCGCGCCCGCGCGCTTCAACCAGTTCCTCGTTCTGCATCTCCAACTCGATCTGGTGGACCTGCAACTCGTGGAGCAATCGCTGGTTCTCCTCCGGTGAGCTGAGACCTGGAGCGGGCGCCGGACGGGCCTGGAAACGTTCCTGGGCGCGGCGCCGCAACTCGGTGCCGCCCGCCGGTGGATGAGAGTTCATGGGTTTCCTTTCTTATCCGCCCGGGAACCGGCGGGAACGGGGCTTTCCTGCTCCGTGGGCCGGGGTCTCAAAACGGCCTCTGCCTGGCGCAACACCTCTGCCAACGTGCTGGCCAGGCCCGGTTGCCCGGCCGGGGGTTGGCGGGGCCGGTTTCTCAACGGCCGGTTCGGGGGCAGGCCGCCGGCTCCGAAGGGAGACGGGCGTTTTCTTCATCAGGACCACATCGTTCCTCTGGACATTAGTCATTGGACTCCCTTAAGTGCCGCTTAGCAAGGGGTTTCTTTCGGCGGCACTATAAGGGCGTGTTTGAGACCACTCTCCCAGGGGACGGATTTGCGGGGTGCCTGCGGCCGGATTATCGTTTCCGGATGGCGACACCGGCAGAACCAGAGGCACGGGCATCACTCGAGGAAATCGCGATGCTCGCGATGGAATTTGGCCGCCTCCTGATGGAGTGCGGGGCGAGCGGGGAGATCGTGGACGGGGTGATTGGCGCGGCCGCGCGGGGATTGGGGGCGGATCGGGTTGATCTGCGGGTGGGCTACGCCTCGCTGGAGATCACCATCGGGATCGGCGGCGAGGGCATCACGCGGATGCGGAAGGTGGGGGCCATCGGGGTGAACCACCGGCTCGACCACGAGATCCGCCGGCTCGGCGGGCACGTGCAAAGCGGCACCCTGGGTGCCGGTGCGGCGCGGGCGGAGTTGGAACGGCTGGTGCGGACCACACCCCGCTACCCGGGTTGGGCGGTGGACCTCGCGGTGGGAGTCGCCTGCGCCGCTTTCGGCCGCCTGCTGGGGGTCGATTGGCCGGGGGCGGGACCGGTCTTCGCGGCTGCGGCCCTGGGACAGGCCGGGCGCCGCTCGCTGGCGGCGCACCGGGTGAATGTGTTCATCGCGGCCACCTTGGTGGCCTTCGGCGCCTCGGCGGTGAGCGGCGTTTGCGCGCGGTGGCTCGGCAGCCACACGGTGGCCGTGGCCATGTCCGCCGCGGTGCTGCTGTTGGTGCCGGGCGTTCCCTCGCTCAACGCCCAGAACGACATTCTGGCGGGGCGGCCCACCCTCGGCAGCGCCCGGGCGGTCTGGGTGGCCGTCATGCTCATCTTCGTCACCGTGGGGGTGTGGCTGGGGCAGTTCCTGCTCGGGGAGGCCCACCCGTGATCTCCGGCGCGCAACTGGCGCACCACTCGATTTGCGGTGGCGTCGCCGCGCTCGGGTTCGGGGTGCTGTTCAACATTGGCCCGCGGCTGCTCCCGTGGTGCGCGGTGAGCGGCGCGCTGGCGCTGGCGATCCGCACCACCGGCCTCCAGCTCGGCTGGAGCCTCGAGGCGGCCTCCTTCGCCGCGGCCCTCGCCGTCGGGGGTGCCGTGCGCGTGGCGGAGCACCGCCTGGGCGTCTCGCGCAACTCACTCGACGTGGCCGGCTGCATCCCGATGATCCCCGGCGGGTTCGCCGCCAAGGCGATCCTCGGACTCTTCGCCCTCAGTGCCTCCCCGGCCGCCACCCCCGATCAGGTCCTCATCCAATCGGTCGCCGGCGCGCTGCGGGTGATGTTCACCATCGGCGCCATGGGGACCGGCCTCGCGCTGCCCTCCCTGCTGTTGCGCGTCCGCCGGCCGCTGTGACGGGCCGGGTGGGGGCGGCCCCGATCAAACCAGGGGAGCGACCGTCACCGTATCATGGCGGGCGCCGCCCGGGGTCAGCTCGCTGGCCCGCAACTCGACCGCCGCCGCGGTCCATTCTCCAAACGAGACGCCGGAAAACCCCACCGCGGCGGTGAACAACGCATCCACGGCGGCACGGTCGAGGTCCCGCGGCCGGCCGAGCGTAATGTGCGCCTGAAACGGCTCGTCCGCAGCTGCGGGCGCAAACGGGGCGCACGCGGCGGCCACCAGTTTGTGCAGCGCCCGGCAGCGTTCTTTCTCCCCTTCCACCCCCGCCCACACCACGCGGGGGTGGCGGGGGTGGGGAAAGAAACCGACCGATTGGGCAGCGAGGTGCAGCGGGCCGAACCCGGCGACCGCCCGCGCAAGCGCGTCGCCCAACCGGGGCACTTCGGCCGCCGCAGCCGCGCCGAGGAACTGGACGGTCAGATGGAGTTGGGCCGGAACGGTCCAACGAATCCGCGCGGCGGGGACCGCGCAATCCAGCCCGGCTTGCGCCCCCGCCAACCGTTCCCGCACCTCGTCGGGCACCGGCACGGCGACAAAGAGCCGGCGCGTCCCCGGAGCGGCGTTCAAGGCAGCGGCTCGCCGCGAGCGGCGATCAGCAGGCGGTACCACTCTTCGCGGGTCAGTTCGAGGTCCGCCGCCCGCGCCGCGTCACGGATCCGGTCCGGGTTCGTCGAGCCGATCACCGGCTGGATTTTGGCCGGATGCTTCAAGAGCCAGGCAATGGCGACCACGGCCCGGGAAACACCCCGGGCGGCGGCCACGGCATCCACGGTCGGGAGGAAGGTCTCCGGCCGGTAGGCCCGCTGGGCATCGAGCAGCCGGGTGGCCCCCGCCCCGATGAGGCCGGCGGCCAACGGGCTCCAGGCCATCGGCGTGAGCCGCTCGATCAGGCACTGATCCAGGGTGCCGTCGGTGAAGGCGTCGAGTTTGGCGAGGCTGATCTCGACCTGGTGCGCCACCAATGGCATGGGGCAGGCGACCTGAACGGCCGTCACCAGGGTCGGCCGGCAGTTGCTCAGCCCGAAATGCCGCACCTTCCCCGCGTCGCGCAGCAGCGTGAAGGCCCGGGCTATCTCCTCCGGGTCCGCGAGAAAATCGGGCCGGTGCAGGAGGTAAAGGTCGATGGTCTCGATCCCGAGCCGCCGCAGCGAGGCTTCGCAGGCTGAGATGATGTACTCCGCCGAGAAATCCCACCGGGACGGGGTGTCGGGCAGCGGCTCGCCGCCCGGGCGAATGCCGCCCTTGGTCGCCACCAAGACCTGCTCCCGCATGCCCGGCGTTTCCCGCAGCGCCTCGCCGAGGATTTTTTCCGCCTCACCCCGGCAGTAGATGTCCGCGTTGTCAAACAGGGTGTAGCCGGCTTCGTAGGCCGCGCGGATCGCCAGCTTGCCGGCGGCGCGACCCGCCGCGGTCGCCTCGGCCGGGTTCCAGGTCCCCGCCACCCGCCAGCAACCGTAGGCCAGGACGCTGCAATCGCGATGACTGACTCCGAGGGAAATAGTGCGCATGGTTGTGTTTAGCTGGTCCAACGTACCCCCGGATCACCCGGTGCCGCAAGCGGGAAGGGAGTGCCGACGGCGGCTCCCACAGGAGGGTGGACGAAGTCCGTTTGACCGCCGAGGCCACAGCGGAAAGCGCGAGGATGCCTTTTGCGCGAGCCACCTTGGACCGAGGTGCCGACTACCTTCGGATTACCGCTATAAGGTGGTGCGGATCGGCAGCGCTGCGCTGCGATGGACCATTCGCGAGTGTCGTGGTCATGCTTTTTTCCATCGCGTAGCGATGATCGCCGGTAGCCGTGGACCGAGGTCCACGGCTACCTTCGAGCTGCCGCTAAGCGGCGCATCAAGCCCTGCCACGCGCCGGTTCGAATTTCGGGCGGACGGGTGGGGTTCGGACTGATTTCCCTCAGGCCTGGTTTTTCTTACGGAAGGCACGGAGGGGAGCGGCGGCGATGGCCAGCAGCCCAAAGCAGCCTGCAAAGGCCGTCGAAGGTTCGGGAACGGGAGCGGTGACCGAAAACACCGAAACCTGGTTCACGGTGCCGGCGATGTTGAGGAATTCGATGTCATTGAACGCCCCGGCGGAAGCGATGGTGGCATCGGGCGTGGCCGTCGGATTAAGGTAGTTAAAGCCGCTGAGGGTGGGATTGACCCAAAGTTCGCTGGTGCCGGTATTGTAGTTGATCTGCTCCAAGAGGAGGGTCTGAGAGCCAAGGGCGGTTGAGCTAAAGCTGAAGCCGGCCGTACCACCGATGCCCCAGGTGCCCGGTTGGTAATAACCCGGACCGGCGTAACCGCTGGAGAGGATGAAGCTGGTGTACGCGATCGGATATCCGCCGGGATTGTTCAGCCCCAGGCGAATTTGGCCATACCCGTTGCCCGCATAATTGGCGTAATTTGCCAGTATTTGGACATAGACAATGCCGCTGTTTTGCAGGGGAAGCGAGCGGTAGTTGTCGTAGAGGTTCTCATAGGCCCCGGACATTTGCCCCAAAGGCCCGGCCACACCGGGATAACTGGCCGAACTGGTACTGGAGACACTCCAGTTTGCGCCACTGTAGGCAGCCCCGAGCGTCCAAGGCGAGGTCCAGCCGGTGCCGCCGGTGGCTCCGCCCAGGGCGCCGTTCCCATCGCCGGTAAAATCATCCGAGGCAATGGAGTTGATCGCCGCCTGGCTGGTGGCACCAGCCGCGAGGCTGAGCGAGCCGACCAGCGCCGCTCGCAAGGCCAACTGGCGCCAGGTCCGGGCTGGCTGCCTGGTGTCGAGTCTGTGTTTCGTTGTCATCATTTTAGGTGTTTAAGGGATCTTTATTATTTTGGCTTGGCACGCTAGCACACGGATCGCCCGAGTCAAATGGAATCGCCGGATTGTTGCGGAAGGGGGCGGGCCCTCTCCCCGGCCCTCTCCCATCCGATGCGCGAGGGTCAGGGGATCGACGCCACAACGAAACGGGAGCCTCTTCTTCCCAGGGACGAGACGGAAAGCGCGGGGATGCCGCGCATCCCGCCGGTTTGGCGCGGACGTCATCAAAGGCCCGGTGGCTCTCAGCGCCTCTCGTGGCAGGCCGTTCGCTGGTGCCCACGGGCCGGCGCCTCACGGCGCCGCCAGCAGCGCCTGCAAGCGCCTGACGTCCGCGGCCCGATCCAGCTTTTGCGCCAGCGGGAGCTGCAACCGGTGGACGGCCTGGGGATCGGGGTAACCGGGCATTTCCTGCAGGAGCTTCTCGTAGTCGTCCCACGCTTCCGGGAGACGATCGAGGGCGGTCAGCTTCTCCCCCAGGGTCAGACGCAGGCGCACCCGCTGCAAGGGCGAGGTGACCAGCTCGAGGCCCCTCCCGTATTCAAAGACTGCCGAGGCGGGCTTGCCCAGCAAGGCGTAAAGGTCGCCCAGTTTCTCGGACAGCAGCGAACTCCGCTTCGCCAGCGGCAGCGTTTCCAGCAGGGAGACGATCTGGCCGGCGGGCCGGCCGCTCGCCAGGTTGATGTCGATCAGCCGCAGGTAGGCCCACTCGGCGTACGGGCTCCCGCGCCGCTCCAAGTCGGCGTGCAGTTGATCCAGGTTCCGGCCGAAGGGGCGGTAGAGAGGGTCGCCCACGACCGTGGTCATCCAAGAGAGAAACCCCTGCCCCGCGCAGGCGGCCTCGCCGTAGGTCCAGCCGGGGTACACCAGGCGGGAGATGACCACGCCCACATCCGGTGTGCCCACGAGATATGGCTCGCTGACGCATCCCATCGTCGCGGTGACCCCCTTGGCGAGCAGCGGACCGGCCCAGTTGCGGTTCGTGGTGCGGAGGCTCACCGCGCTCCAAGAGTGCAGGTGGTAGGCAAAGGCCCCGGGCATGAACTCGACCTCCGGCTGCGCCAGCGGCCCCGAGACGTGCTCGTCGTACCAGCCGGCATAGAAGGCGATCTGGCTCATCGGAAAACCGGCGCGGAAGGTGGGGGGGTTGGTGTCCACCACCGTCTCGAAGCCGAGTCGGCGGCAGTACTCGGCGGCGGTGCGGATCCAGTCGTCCCCCAGCTTCAGCCCGGGATCGGAAGTGCCCCGGAGGTCAAAGTAGGCGCGGCCCCAAAGCCCGTTCGTCTCCGCCTCCATCGCCTTGTCGACCAGCCCGCGGGCGATGGCCACGGTCGGGCCGTCCAGCCGCGCGACCAGCAGCAGGCCGTTGGTCGGATTCAGGGCGGCCGGGTTGGTGGTGCCGTAGAAGGGGTTCAGGTAAGGCCCCGTCAACAGCACCCCGGCCTCGGCCAGCGGCAGGATCGCCAGCTCACTGTCGACCGCCGCCGTGTTGTGCCGGAACTCCGCGCGCACCCTCTCCACTCCCTCCTCCTTGAGGGCGGGATCCTCGGCGATCCGGAGGGGAACGCCGTAGCAGATCGCCAAGTAGCGAATCCGGGATGACACCACCCGGCGCTCCACCCGCGCGGGGTGGTTGGTCGTGGCCGGAATGGTGACCGACCCCATGCGCCAAAGGTCCCGACGCGCCAACTCAGCAGCCAGCGGAAGCTGGAGGGCGTCCCGGAATTCTGTCCGGCTGAGGTCGTCGGTGGACGGCAGGTCGAACCCGATCACCTGGTCGCGGGGCACGTGCCGGCGGCCGGCGTAATACTCCGCGAGCGCGTGGGATTCCGGCATCCGGCGGTTGAAGAGCACCACCACCTGGCTCCCGGGCGCGGGCGCCGCGGGAGCACCCATGACCGTCCGGATGGCCAGGAAAACCAGCAGCCAGCCACGTTTCATGCCAGTGCCACCGATACGCATAAATGGGAGCTGGAACCAATGCCGTTTAGAATTCGATCAGGCGGGTCCGTGACGGGCGCCATCACCCCCGACCGGGGGAGAAAGACGGGAGCCGGGGGTTGAGCGGAGCGATACCCCCGGAATCGCGCGAACTGGGAACAGCACCCCGGATGGGGTGCCAGAAACCGACGCGGTGGCGCCAGCGCGCGCGGTCGGCGCTGGCACCCCTCCGGGGTGCACCGGACTTGTCGCACTAGATCCGGGGGCGTCGCTTCGCCCAGCCCCCGGCTACCCTCTGGCAACCCTCCGGGTTGCGGGCCGGGGCCACGGGAAGTGAACCGCCCCAGCCCTTCTGTTTGCTTCGGCAGATCTCTCTGGCGCGGCCCGGCCTGGCCCGGCCGCGCCAAGCCGCGGACAAAGCCGGTGCGGGAGTCCGCAAACGGCGCGGGACTAAACGTGGCGGACAGGTTCACCATTCGATCTTGAGGCCGTCGTAAGCCAGTTCCACCCCCGGCGGGAGTTCGGCCTGGGCGAGATCATGATCATAGTCATGCGTCAGGTGTGTGAAGAGCGTCCGCGGCGCGCGGATGCGCCGGGCGGCGGCCAGCGCCTCGTCGAGGCACATGTGGGTCGGATGCGGCCGGGGGCGCAGCGCGTCCAGGATCGCCACCTCCACGCCGGCGATCCGCTCCACCACCGGCGCGGGCACGTCGTTGCAGTCGCTGAGGTACGCGAGCCGCTTGCAACCGTCCTGGGTGAAGAGGAAGCCGCAGCACTCGACCCGGCCGTGCGGCAGCGGGAGGGGGGTCACCTCCAAGTCCCCCAGGGTGAACGGGCCGTCGATGATGTGCGGCTCGGGCCGGAAATAGCCGGTGGGGCGGTGCGGCTCGCGGAAGGCGTAGTCATAGACCCGCGCCAGATCGCGCATGGTGGGTGCGTTGGCATAGACCGGCATTGGCCGGCCGGTCAGGTTGCAAAAGGAGCGGCAATCGTCCAGTCCCATGACGTGATCCGCGTGCGAATGGGTGAACAGGACGGCGTCCAGCCGGCGCACGCCCTCGCGCAGCATCTGAATCCGGAACTCGGGGGTGGTATCGACGACCAGGGAGATTTGGGGCGTGGCGACGTGGATCGAGGGACGGGTGCGGTGGTTCTTGGGGTTGGCCAGGAACGCGGGGGGGTAATCCAACGCGATCATGGGAACGCCTTGCGAAGTGCCCGAGCCCAGGAATGTGCAGGTTAAAGCCATGCTTTGGCGGACAGGCTAGCAAAAAGACTTTGCGGGGGAAATTGGTTTTCGGCACCATCCGCCGCGGCAACACATGCTAACCACCCTGCGCATCAAAAACCTCGCCCTGGTGGCCGACCTCACCCTGGACCTGCGGCCGGGCTATAATGTCATCACCGGCGAGACCGGCGCGGGGAAATCGATGCTCATCGGCGCCCTGAGCCTCGTGCTGGGCGAGCGGGCCGACCGGACCCTGATCCGCGCCGGGAGCGAGACTTGCTCGGTCGAGGCGGTGTTCGACATCTCCCGGCTCAAGACGCCGCTGGCGGCCTTCCTCGAGGAGAGCGGGGTCGAGCCCTGCGAAGAGGGGCAACTGGTGCTCAAGCGCGCCTTCACCAGCGCCGGGGCCAACCGCCAGTTCATCAACGGCTCCCCCACCTCCCTGGGCACGCTGGCGGAAGTCGGCGAATGGCTGGTGGACATCCACGGCCCGCACGAACACCAGTCGCTGCTCCATCCCGCGCGCCAGCTTGCCATTCTGGACGCCTTCGGCGGGCTGGACGCCGCCCGCACAGCCTTCGGGGAGCTGATCAGCCGCCGGACCGGGTTGGAGGCCGAAAAGGCCGCCCTGATCGTGGACGAGGCAACCTACGCCCAGCAGCTTGACCTGCTCCGTTTCCAAGCCGGCGAAATCTCCGCCGCCCAGTTGCAGCCCGGCGAGGAGGAATCGGTCAGCCGCGATTTCACCCGCGCCAGCAATGCCGCCCGCCTGCTCCAGACCGGGCAGGCGGCCCTCGATTTGCTCGGCGAGGCCGAGACCTCGGTCCTCACCCAGGCCGGCGCCCTCGGCCGGGCGGTCCACGACCTGGCGAAGCTGGATCCCGCCGCCGACGAGCTCACCACCCTCCACGACCAGGCCGTGGGCGGACTCCGCGAACTCCAGGCGGCCCTCTCGCGCTACCTCGACCACGTCGAGATCGATCCGGCCCGGCTCCAGGAACTGGAGGAGAGGCTCAACCTGATCCACTCACTCAAGCGGAAATACGGGGCGACCCTGGACGCGGTGATCGCGTTCGGCGCGGCGGCGGGCGCGCGCCTGGAGGCCTTGGAGCAACGCGACGCCGAACTCGCCCGCCTGAATGCCGCGCTCGCGAAAAACGAGGCCGAAATCTGGCGCGCCGGCCTGGCCCTCTCCGACCAGCGCCGCCGGCTCATCCCCCGCCTGGCCCAGGCCGCCGCGGCGCAACTGGGCGACCTCGGCTTCAAGCAGAGCCGGCTGGACATCGCCATCACGACCCTCCCCCGCGACGCGGGCGGGGCCGCGGCCGGGCGGCGGATCAACTCCTCCGGCCTCGACACCCTCGAGTTCCAATTCGCCCCCAACCCGGGCGAGCCCGCGCGCCCGCTGCGCGCCATCGCCTCCTCCGGCGAACTGGCGCGGGTCATGCTCGCCCTCAAGACCGTCCTCGCCGAGGCGGACCGCGTCCCCGTGCTGGTCTTCGACGAGGTGGATGCGAACGTGGGCGGGGAGACCGCCCACGCGGTGGGGCGAAAGATGCGGACGATCGCGGACCAGCGCCAGGTCCTCTGCATCACCCACCTGCCGCAGGTCGCCGCGCCGGCGACGGCCCACTACATCGCCGCCAAGCACGTGCGCGACGGCCGGACGGTCTCCGAGATCCGGTTGCTGGAGCCGGGGGAGCGCGTCCCGGAACTCGCCCGGATGCTCGGCGGCCAGACCGAGGCCGCCCTCCGCCACGCCGAGGCCCTGCTGGCCGAAGGCTGAGGCCGCGGCGGGGTGGGGACGTCTCGTCCCCACATTCTGTTCTGAGGTTTCCGAGGAACAAAACTACGTCTTCGCCACCTTCGCGGGGTGGTCTCGCCTGCGGCTTGGCGGGGGACGAGACGTCCCCGCCCCCATCGCCCAGCCGGTGACTTTGCGGACCCCATTGCCATCGATGCCTTGGGCGTTGATTCAGGCTTGCCAACGCTTTTCAGCAGGGGCCCTCCCCGGACCGTGCCCCGCGCCTCAGGCGAGCTTAACCCAGGTCCGCTCCCGCGCGCCCTGGTACATGGCCTCCATCACCACCACACGGGCGGCGGCCTCGGACGGCTTCACCAGCGGCATGTCCTTGGCGCCGAGCACGGCGTCGAGGAACTGGTGGATCGGCGCGCGCGGCGCGGCGGGCAGCTTCGTCCACGGCTTCTTGTTGTCGCTCCCGGGGACTTTGTTGCTCTTGTAATAGAGCTGGCCGTCGTACACCACGGCGTGGCCCTCCGTGCCGCTGATGAGCAACTGCACCGGGTCGTCAATATCCACCCAGCCGGCCGCCAGTGTGCCGGTCACGCCACTCTTGAAGCGGATCAGCGCCTCACCGCTCTCATCGCAGCCCGGGTAGCGGTTGGTCACGATCTTGATGTCCGCCGTGACCTCGGCGATGTCACCGAGCAGCCACATGAGAATGTCGAGCTTGTGGGTGCCGAGGTCCCCAAAGGCGCCCACGCCGGCGATGTTCGGATCGGCCATCCAGCGCCACTCGGTGTCGAACCAGCCGCCCAGCGAGCCGCTGTGGCAGTTGGATCCCCGCACCCGGGTGATGGTGCCGAAGTGCCCCTGGGCGATCTCGTCCTTGAGAAAAATGTGCTTGGGATCCGTGCGGGAGAAATAGCCGGTGGTGAAGAGCAGCCCCGCCTTCTCGATCGCCGCCGCCATCTCGATACTCTCCTCACCGCGGATACCCAGCGGCTTCTCGGCAAACATGTGCTTGCCCGCCCGCGCGGCCTCCAGAATCAGCGGCTTGTGCCGCGTGGTCTCGGCGAAAATGATCACCGCCGTGATCTCCGGGTCGGCCCAGATCTTCTTGACGTCCGGCACCACCGTGGAGTTCAGGGCGGCGGCGCGCTTGGCGGCGCGGGCGGCGTCGTGATCCCACACGGACTTCACCCGGACATCGGACCGGGTCTTGACCAGATCGATGAAGGAGGGGGTGTGGATGTGCGCGCCCCCCACCAAGGCGATGGTCAACGGCTTGTCCGCCTGCGCCAGGGCGGCGGGGAGGACCGCGGTCGCGGCGGCGGCGGCGGCAGTGGTTTGCAGGAAGTGACGACGGTTTAGATTGTTCTTCATGGCATCGCAGCATGGCGCAACTGCCAAACCGCTTCAACCCGGAACTCTGCGGTGCTTCCCGGATCGGGGACCGCGCCCGGGGCCGTGGGCAGCATCCGCGCCAACGCGGCGGAATGCGCCGCACTCCAGACGCTTCGCGACACCGCACGCGTGTCCCCCCCTCGCGAAGCGCCTGGAGTGCGCGGCATTCCCGCGCTTTCGGCCGCACCCGCCTGCCACCGGCCATCGCCAGCCGCGCCCGCCGCGAAGCGCGCTTGACAATCGGCGGAATAAACGCAGCTTGGCGGCGTCACCATGCCCTCGCGCAACCCGCCATCGTCGCGTCGCGCCGCGCCGTCCCCCGGCGCGGAGCCCGCCCCTGCCCCGGCCCGCGTCGGCGGCACGGGCGGGCGATGGGCCCTCCGCGGCGCCTTGCTGCTGCTCCCGTTCGCCTTGCTGCTCCTGCTGGAAGTGGGCTTGCGCCTGGCGGACTGGGGCTACCCGGCCACCTTCTTCCTGCCCAGGAGGGTCGAAGGCAGGGAGGTGCTGGTCGAAAACCCGCGCTTTGGCTGGCGCTTCTTCCCGCCCGCCGTGGCCCGCGCCCCCCTGCCGATGTCCCTCCCGGCGGAAAAGCCGGCGGGAACCTTCCGGGTGATCGTGTTCGGGGAGTCGGCCGCCATGGGCGATCCCGAACCCGCGTTCGGCTTCGCCCGCCAGCTCGAGCGGCTGCTCCAGGCCCGGCAGCCCGGCCGCCGCGTCGAGGTGATCAACGCCGCCATGACGGCGATCAACTCGCACGTGATCCGGGAAATCGCGCGCGACTGCCTGGCCCTCCGGGCGGACGCCTGGGTCGTCTATGCCGGGAACAACGAGGTGGTCGGCCCCTTCGGCGCCGGCACCGTCTTCGGCGCGCAGGCACCGGGACGGTCCCACATCCGGGCCGCCCTGGCCTTGCGCCGGACCCGCGCGGGCCAGCTTTTGGAACGATGCCTGGCGAAACCGGCCGCCCCCCAATGGCTCGGCATGGAGCTCTTCCTGGGCCATCAGGTCGCCGCCGATGACGCGCGGCTCGACACCGTCTATGCGCATTTTGAGTCCAACCTCGCCGACGTCGCCGCGCTGGGCCGGCGCGCCGGCGCCCGGGTAATCTTCGTCACCGCGCCGGTGAACCTCGATGCCTGCCCGCCCTTCGCCTCCCGCCACCGCCCCGACCTTGCCCCCGCGGAGCTCGAGCGATGGCGCGCCCAGTTCGACGCCGGCTGCCGGGCCGAGGCCGACCATCGTCCAGCCGACGCCATCGCGGCCTATCAGAGCGCCGAACGGATCGACGACCGCTTTGCGGAGGAGATGTTCCGCCGCGCCCGCTGCGAACTGGCGGCGGGGCTGACCAACGAGGCCGGCGCGCATTTCCGCCTCGCGCGCGACCTCGACACGCTCCGCTTCCGCGCCGACTCGCGCCTGAACGGCTTGGTGCGCGGCATCGCCTCCGCCACCCGCTCGACCCTGGTGGACGCGGAGGCCGATTTTGGCACGGTGAATGGCGGGCTGTTCCTGGATCATGTCCACCCCGCCTTCGCGGGGAACTACCGGCTGGCGGCGCGCGTCGCCGCCGCCCTGGACGAGACGCCCGCCGCGCCGGGCGGCTGGCTGGCCGAGGAAGAACTGCGCGCGCGGCTGGCCTTCACCGGGTTCGATGAACGGCGCGTCGCGGAAGAGATGCGCAGCCGGCTCCGCCAGGCGCCGTTCACCTCCCAGCTCGATCACCAAGCCCGCGACGAGGCCCTGCGGCAGGCGCTCACCCGCCCCGAAATCGCGCCGCGCACGATGGCCCCGATCTATGTGCGGGCGCTCGCGTCCGCCCCGGACGACCCGGTGCTCCGCGCCGGCTTCGCCCGGCTGCTCGAGGCGGCGGGGGACGACCGCGACGCGGCAACGCAATGGCACGAATACACCCGCCTGCTCCCGCTGGAGCCGGATGGTTGGTACCACCTCGGGAATCTCGAATACAGCGCCGGCCGGCTCCCCCAGGCGGGCGAGTGGTTCCGCCGCGCCCTCGAATCCCGCGCCGACTGCCCCGAGGCGGTGAACGGCCTCGCCCTTGCCCTCGCCGCCCAGGGAAAGGCCTCCGACGCGATCCAACAGCTCGAGCGGGTCCTGGCCGCCCACCCGCAGTTCTCCGCCGCCCGGGTGAACCTGGCCCTCCTCCTCTCCGCCCGCGGCGACACCCATCGCGCGATCGAGCAATACCGGGAGGCGCTCCGCGGCGATCCCGGCAGCGCCGCCGCGCGCATCAATCTGGCCCGGCTCCTCGCCGGCCTGGGTCAGGCGGATGAAGCCCTCCAACTCTACCAAGAGGCGGTCGAGTTGAAGCCCGGCGACCCCATCGCCCATTACGATCTCGCCAACACCCTCGGAGCGAGAGGGGACCACCCGGCGGCACTGGCCCATTATGCGGAGGCCGCCCGCCTCCGTCCCGGGTTCGCCCAGGCGCGCTACAACCTCGGGGTGGAGCTGGCCCGCGCCGGACGAATTCCCGAGGCGGTGAGCGAGTTCGGCGAGGCCGCCCGCCTTGACCCCGAGGACGCGGACATCCGCTACAACTACGGAATCGCGCTCGCGAAAACGCAGCGCTACAGCGAGGCGGTGCGCGAGTTCGAGGCCGCCCTCAAGCGCAAGAACAGCTTCCCCCAGGCCCGCGAGGCACTCGAGCGCGCCCGCGAACGGGTGATGCAGGCGCCAGGACCGTAGCCCTGCGCTGTCCCGGCCCGCCCCGGTTCGGGAGGGACATCCGGATTAAGCCCGACGTTTCAACGTTGGGTGGCGCGTTCAACGGATGAGAGTTCCGAAGGAACGACTGAGCCCCCCGGTGACGCGCACGGACCCCGACCACGCCCTGGTTCGCCCGCCTCCCGCGCCTGTCCCGGAGGGACATCCGGATTAAGCCCAACGTTTCAACGTTGGGTGGCGCGTTGAGCGGATGAGAGTTCCGAAGGAACGACTGAGCCCCCCGGTGATGCGCCGGGACCCGGCATGCGGTTGTGCGCCCGGGTGCCGCACCTCTCCCCGCCCAAAAATCCCTTCCGCGCCGGTGTCAAGACATACTTATTATAACTCGTCACAACGCAACAGAATTAGCTTGCAGCGATACTCATTGTATGGTGTCGTCACAGCATAAACATTTATTGGACGAGCCCCGCAAACGGAAACCCCGGCGCAGTGAGTGCCGAGGGCTCCATGGACCGGGGCGGCGAAGGCCTGGGGGGTGTGGCGCAGCGGGGATGGCACAGCCAAGCTTGGTGGACACGCAGGACGCCTCCCGGCGCCCGCGGTTCCGCCCGGCCGGGCCGGTGCCGCCGCGCCGCCCGCAGCCCCTCCGGAGGAAAGGAGGATCCGGCGTCCAATCCGGCTCCCCACCAACACCAAGAAAGAAACATGAAACGAAATCAACAGTTCTCCCGGCGGCTTCGCACCGCTCTGGCTGGACTGGGTGCGGGTGCCCTGGCCGGCTTTGCCGGCTTGAGCGCCCAGGCTCAGATCCAGTGGATTGACGCCGATGTCGGCGGCCCCACCCCGGCCGGTTCCGCCACGGTCAACGCCGACAACTCCGTCACCATCGTCGGCGGCGGCTCCGACATCTGGAACAACAGCTCCCAATTCAACTATTATTACGCTTGGGCGTCCGGCAACACCTGGACGATCACCGCGCAGATCGAGAACTTCACCGGCCCCGACGACTGGTCCAAGGTCGAACTGCTGGTTGACTTGGCCGACCCGATCGCCGGCCCGCAAGGGGGCGACCCGTTCATCGCGATGATGGACACCCAGTCGAGCACCGTGACGGCGCCCGACGGCAGCGGCGCGGGCGTGAACAACGGCGGCATTGACCAGTACCGCACCGCGGCCAACGGCCCCGCCGACTGGCGCCAGGCCGGCACCACCCCAGCGGTGGTGTACCCCATCTGGTTCCAGATCGCCCGGACGAACAGCGCCTTCAGCCTGAACACCAGCCCTGATGGCGTCACCTGGACCACCTACCTGACCATCGACACCGCCACCAAGGCGGTCATCGGCCAGGACAATGGCACCACCTTCGGCACCGCCTGGCCAAACCTCGTGGCCGTCGGGATCGCCGTCACGGGCCACAACCAGGGCTATAGCCCGGCCGCGGCCGCCACCGTCGCGAACCTCACGGCGACCTTCCCGGCGGCGGTTCCCCCGACGGCGGTGGGCTTCACCCAGAACCTCCCGGCCACCCTCTCGAACGCCCTCGGCTGCGAAGGCTCACTGACCTGCGTCGCCACCAACAACGCGCAGCCGTCCCAATCGATCGCCCCGATCACGTACCAGTGGTACAAGAACGGCGGCGCGATCAACGGCGCCACCAACAGCTCCTACACCTGGCTGCTCGACGCCACCGACAACGGCGCGTCCTACAAATGCCAGGCGGGCGCCACCGGCTACCCCTCCCTGACCGCGAACAGCGCCACCACCACGGTCACCGTCACCACGCCGGTCTATCACAACAACGGCATCAAGGTGGAGTTCTTCGCCAACCTCCCGAACTCGCCGATCGGCCGCCAGAGCGTGGAAGCGGGCAACGTGCCCGCCGCCAACAGCATCTGGGTGGATGCCGGCATGGATGACCCGGGCAACCTCGGCAACAATTACGTCACCCGCGTGAGCGGCTGGTTCATGCCGCCGACCACCGATAGTTACGTCTTCTTCATATCCTCGGACGACGACTCGGACCTGTTCCTGAGCACCGACGCCACCAAGGGCAACAAGCAGTTGATCGCGCAGGAAACCGGTTGGGCGCCGATGGACAACTGGTTGGGCGGCGGCAGCGGCAGCGCGAGCCAGCAGCGCTCCGATCAGTGGGCGCCGACCGGCGGCATCGCCCCGTATCCCAACGGCATTTCGCTGGTCGCGGGCAACTCCTACTACATCGAACTCGTCCACTGGCAGGGCGGCGGCGGCGACAGCTTCGGCGCCACCTATCAAACGGAAACCCAGATGGCCGACCCGAACTGGGCCAACGAGTTCACCAATGGCATCCCCAGCATCATCGAAGGGACCAACGGCGTGATCAAATATGCCACCCGGGCACCCACGGTGCTGACCTGGGTGCAACAGCCGACCAACACCACGGCCACCATCGGCTTGGCCGGCACCTTCTATGCGGCCGCCGCCACCGACGGCGAACTGGGCGTGAAATACACCTGGTACAAGAATGGCACTGTGGTCGCGGGTGCGAATGGCGGCGCCTATTCCATTCCGTCGGTCGCCAGCAGCGACAGCGGTGATCAAATCGTCGTGGTGGCCACCACCTACGACGGCGAGATGTCGATCACCAGCTCGCCCGCGGCGACGCTGAACGTGGCCGCGCCGGTGCAGGAGCGCGGCTATGCCAAGATGGAATACTGGTACAACCCGGATCCTGGTTTCGGACCGTTCACGCAGAACGTGACCAACGCCAGCACGGGAGCCATCTCGGTCCAGTTGGTCAGCAGCTATGCCACCCCGGCCAATTACGTCCTCTACGAGCCAACGTTCGAAGGCAACTCGGGAGCCAACGCCCCCGCCGATTACACCAGCCGCCTGACCGCGCTTTTCTACCCACCCACGACCGGGCTCTACGTCTTCTACGTCAACAGTGACGATCCGGGCGACCTGTTCGTCAGTACCGATTCCACCCCGGGCCACGCCGTGCTGGTGGCGCAGGAAACCGGCTGGAGCAATCCGTGGCAGTGGACCAGCGCCAACGGCGGCAGCGCCACGACCAAGTGCTCCACCAGTTGGACCGCTCCGGACGGGAGCACGCCCTGGGCCGGCGGCATCCAAATGACGGCCAACCAGCCCTATTACGTCGCCCTCATCCATCAGGACACCGGCGGTGGCAACAACTGCGAAGCCACCTTCACCGCCTATGGCGCCCCCGCCCCGGTTCAAGGCATCCCCAGCGCCATGACCGGCAACTTGATCTCGACCCCGGTCACCCGGTCGTTCTCGGTTGCCTTCACCCAGGATCCGACCAACTACAGCGTCGCCTTCGGTGGCCTCGCCATGTTCAACGCCGCCGGGATCAGCGATTCGCTGGCCCACATCAGCGATGAGGGGAACCCGGTCAACGAATGGACCAACCCCGCCAACTACGTCACCTTCCAGTGGACGGTGAACGGCAAAGTGGTGGCCGGCGCGAACGGCGGCACCTTCTCCTTCGGCCCGGTCTCGCCGCTCGACAACGGCGCGCAGATCGTCTGCCAGATGCGCTCGCTCGGCTACGTCAACAACAGCTTGGTGGACATCTGGAGCAACAGCCCGCCCGTGACCCTCACGGTGACCGGGAACGCGGTTTACGAGCCCGGTTTCGCCCTGCATGAGTATTGGAGCGCGAACCCCGGCCGCGGGGCCGTCGAAGCCAACACTGCCGGCAACCCGACCTGGTACATGGCCTCCCCCGCCTTCGACGTGGACGTCGGCACCACGGAAGTGGCCGACAATTTCACCGACGAGCTGGTCGGCTTCTTCATCCCGCCGACCTCCGGGAACTACACGTTCTACGGCAACTCGGACGACGACAGCGACCTGTTCGTGAGCACCGGCTCCTCCGCCGCGTTCCGCGTCCTCGTCGCGCAGGAAGCGGGCTGGTCTCCGGGGCTGAACTGGAGCGCTGCCAACGGTGGCACCGCCTCCCAGGTCAACTCGAGCACCTACGTCGCGCCCAACGGCACCACACCGTTCGCCAACGGCATCGCGATGGTCGCCGGCCAGAAGTACTTCATCCAGCAGGTCCACCACCAGGGTGGCGGTGGAACTTGGAACGGCGCGACTGAGACCGCCGCCGGAGCCGCGACCCCGAACCCCGGCACTCCGAGCGTCATCCGCGGCGCCCTGCTCGGCTCCTACGTGCCCGCCTGCACCTACGTGACGGTCACCAACAACCCCCTGAGCGTGACGGTGCCGAACTATACCAGCGCCACCTTCACCGCGGGCGGCGCGACCGACTCGGTCGTGCCCGTCGGTCCGGAAACCGACTGGCGCAACTCCTTCAACAACTTCCTGTTCTTCCAATGGTACAAGAACGGGGCCGCCGTGGCCGGAGCCAACGGGTCCAGCCTCACGCTGACCGACGTGCTGCCGAGCGACAACGGCTCGACCATCGTCTGCACCATGCGCGCGCTTGGCTACGCCAACGCCCAGGGTGCCGCCCTCTGGGCCACCAGCTCGGTCGCGATCCTCAACGTCATCACGGGCGCCCCGCCCACGCTGAACTACTCCGCGATCTACACCAACTACGCCAACCAGAACTTCCAGAGCTCCAGCTACCTGCCGGTGATCTACGTGGATGTGGTCTTCAGCGGTGCCATGGACCCCACGGCGCTGTTGAATGTGAACAACTACGTGTTCTCGGCCGGCAGCGGGCTCTCCGCCGCCAACATCACCAGCATCACGGTCAACAGCAATACGTTCAGCCAGGTTGAACTCGCGCTCAACGCGAGCCCGAACGGCGCTTTCACCGTGACGGTCAACAGCGGCATGCGCGCCCAGGGCGGCGGCCCCGTGCTCGTCGCCCCGTACGTCCGGCCCGTCGACAACGTCCCGCTCACCTGCCTCGACCTCGGCACCTTCGGGACCGCCAGCACCCTGACCGGCAACGACCCGGCGATCCCGAGCACCGTTTACAACAACGGCCCGGGCGCCTACACGGTGCAATGCGAAGGCAGCGACATCTGGAACAACAACGACGGTTTCAACTTCCTCTATGAGGCCAAGAGTGGAAACTTCGACGTTGTCGTCCGCCAGATCGACACCACCCACGTCTCCAACTGGACGAAGGGCGGCCTCATGATCCGTGAAACGCTCGATCAGTAC
>Ga0182030_10002216_pt1 | contig 41105 bp, 24 predicted proteins | sample 812S3MmetaG_FD_121299 | JGI IMG/M metagenome (GOLD analysis project Ga0182030, IMG submission 121299) | Permafrost microbial communities from Stordalen Mire, Sweden - 812S3M metaG (Illumina Assembly) | ecosystem: Environmental > Terrestrial > Soil > Wetlands > Permafrost | place: Sweden...
ACTTCAAGACCTTCGAGCGCTACGGCGTCATCATGACGCCGGAAGATAAGGACGCCGCCCTGCTGCCGCGCAGGATCGGAGGGCTCTGGGCGCTGGTGCATCGCCCAACCACATCGCTCGGCGCTCATATGTGGATCTCGTACTCGCCCGACCTTAAGCACTGGGGCGGCCATCGGGTGCTGCTCGAAGCTCGCCGTGGCGGATGGTGGGACGCCAACAAGATCGGACTTTGCTCTCCGTTCATCGAGACGGAAAAAGGCTGGCTGGCAATTTATCACGGCGTGCGCCAGACCGCTGCCGGCAGCATTTACCGTCTCGGGCTCGCTCTGTTCGACCTCGAAAAGCCGGATGTGTGCCTGCAACGCGGAGACTGCTGGATCTTCAGCCCGGAGGCCCCATACGAGCGGAACGGAGATGTCCCCGAGGTTGTCTTTCCTTGCGGGCAGACCATCGGGGCCGACGGGGACACCATCAATCTTTACTACGGGGCCGCCGACTCCTGCATGGCGTTGGCTACTGGCAGCATAAAAACTCTCTTTTCCTGGCTTGACCACAACGCAAGCTGGGGCGACGACCCACGCGTGCCATAGGCTCGGCAGCGCATAACGCCGCAGCCAGGGTTGGCCGGAGCACGGTACGATCTAAGCGGGGATGGGCAGCGACCGCGATCTGACCGAGTGCAGCCCCTGCGAAGCAGTCCATCTGGTCTCAGTTTGTCGACGTAATGATGCAGGATGAAGCCGAGGAAGCAGGCTACATCACCCTGCCCAAAGCCGTCCGTAAGGATCTGCTTGTCAAGGTGACCCCAGCCCAGGAACCTTTGCTTCAGAGCATCGCCGAGCGCGGCGAACTCCTGAGCCTTCCGATGAGCGATCCGGAGCGGCCTGACCCAACGGAAGACAACTGGCTCAAACTTGACTCCGACGCCTGCGCCATTTCGCTCGATGCCCGTCTTTACGATCCAACCTGCCCGGACGATCCCGACAGTAAATTCGGCGGTACTCTCGACGCCGCGAAAGATCGTCTCCAACCAGGACACGAATGTGGTGGCGCTGGCGAAGGTCGTATCGGCTCAGTCGGCAAGGATTGATCCGGGCTGTCAGAGCAGTTATCTCAAGGGAATTGCGAGTATCTGTCCTAAGAGCGGCTGGGCTTATCTCGACGGCACGTTTGCCGCATCGCAGAACGGCACGCTGCCGGACGTGGATATCACCGCCACCAACATCCCATCGCAGTATGGTGGTCTGGATGTTAGTTTCTCGACGGATTCGGACGATACGGAGACAGCCGGGCACTCGAAAGACAAGCAGAAGATGCAGAAGTCGGTTCGCGATCTGAAATGGTGCCCTGCTGGTTTGCGACGAGCCGGCGAAATTGATTCGACTATATTCGCTGAGCGATGGGACCTATCTTGGATCGAGCGCCGTGCCGGCGAAACCAACCCATTTGGCGGCTTTTTCAAATAATTTGTATGTCAGTGCGGGAAGCCAGCTTTATTGGAGCCCGCTCAACGGGCTGCCTGATCCGACTTCGCTGACTTTCACGAGTGTGCTCACGGCACCGCAGGCGACTAATCCCTACTCAGTCGGCGGCGTGACATTCAATGCGTCGGCTTCGCCGAGTACTGCCGACGTTGCTTTGCAGCAAGGCAAAGGGACAACGGGAAGCGGGGCGATTTACAGCTACAGTGTGACCTCGGAGCCATACTCTACGAATTGCTCGTCAGTGCATTGCCGCTGGACCTCCACCAGTTAGGCTTCGACGAAGTTCTGCTTCGCCTCCGCTCGGATTCTTCCGCTTTCGTTGTGACCCTCAAGTTCTTGCCTCACCCCTCAGAATTCCTTTCAACGCAAATCAATCTGCGCCCCACGGGTGTTAGCAGGAACCGTGACTCCCCAGCGGCCGCCCACTTGAGTTAGCGAAGTGCTGCTCCCGTCTACTAATCCGCGCCCGCTCTTCGGCGTCCAGCCCACCACCTCTATCCGATATTCATGCCACCAGGGTTTCCAGGTACCTTCTTGCTTGCCGACGGTTACGCTTACGCTACCATCGGCTCCCGTGGAACAGGTGAAGTGAAAACGGGCAAAGATGCCTTTGCGGAAATCGAAACTGTGGCCGTCATCCGCGTACACCTCACCCGCGCACGATTCGCCCGGCGTATTCAAGCCCGGAGCCAGAGGGTAGACGCGAAGAGTCAGCGGCCCCTTCGGCGTCTCCGCCGTGCTCTGGGTCAACGGAGCCATAGCGATCCCGCTACTCGCGCTTCGACTGTAAATGGAAACAATGCAACGGCAACCGTAGAAGCTCTCACTACGGCTGTTTTCGTTTCAAGGTGAGAGGTCGATGCCTTTCAAGGACGCGAACATGACTCTCCGCACACATTGCGGGACTGCTTTGCAACGCACACGCTGGAAGCCGGCGGCCGATCTTCCTAGTGTCGCTGACCGCGCTATCGGCCAAGAGCTAACGTGCGCTGTTCTCCGCGCTGAGGCTGTTCAGGACCCATCCGCGTTCCACCTTGACAACACTGCGGCCTTTATCCACCGAATGCCGGAAAGGCAACGGTTGGGGCTGGACAACAGCTGTCCTCCCAGACGATTTAAACCTGCTCGGCCTCTGCCTTCGCAGCTAGAACGGATAATGGCGGTCGCCAGTCTGAATCGTGATCCACCGAAGCGCGGTGAATTCATCAATAGCGGCCTTGCCGCCGAACCGGCCGTAGCCCGATGCCTTCATTCCGCCAAACGGCATCTGCGGCTCATCATGGACCGTGGGCCCGTTGATGTGGCAGATGCCACTATCAACACGTCGAGCCACGTTCCAGGCACGCGCGATATCGCGGCTGAAGATCGCAGCTGACAATCCATACTCCGTGTCATTAGCAACCCGAAGAGCTTCTTCGTCGCCATTCACGCGCACCACAGTGACCACAGGACCGAACGACTCCTCGGCGTAGATGCGCATTGCAGGTGTCACGTGATCCAGCACCGTCGCAGACAGGAGCGTGCCATCGCGCTTGCCCCCGGCGCATAGGCGAGCTCCATTCTCGACGGCATTCTCGATCAATGCAGAAATCTTTTCTGCCGACTGCGTATCCACGACCGCGCCTAATACCGTTGGACCCTGCGACGGGTCCTTTACGGGGAGAGCAGCAGCCTTGGCTGAAAGCCTGGCAATGAATTCATCTGCCACGCGTTCGTCTACGACGATTCGCTCCGTCGACATGCAGATCTGGCCCTGATTCATGAATGCCCCGAACGCCGCGGCATTTACGGCTGCAGCGAGATCGGCATCGTCGAGCACGAGGAGGGGAGCCTTGCCTCCAAGTTCGAGTAGAACCGGCTTGAGGTGCCGCGCAGCACGCTCCGCGATGATTCGTCCTACGCGCGTGGAGCCGGTAAAGTTGACGTGCCGTACGAGGGAATGATCGATCAAACCGCCAACAATCTCAGGGGCATCGGCCGGATCATTGGTCAGAATGTTTACCACGCCGGCAGGAATTCCCGCTTCATGCAGCATCGTTCCAATAAGACGATGTACGGCGGGGCATGACTCCGACGCCTTGAATACCACCGTGTTGCCGCAAGCCAGAGGCATCGCGATCGCCCGCACGCCGAGAATCACCGGTGCATTCCATGGCGCCATGCCCACGCACACCCCAACCGGCTGGCGAATAGCCATGGCAAGATTGTCGGGCACATCGCTGGGAATGACTTCCCCGCTTATCTGTGTCGTCATGGATGCAGCTTCGCGCAAGACAGAAGCGCCGAAAGCAACATTGAACCCGGCCCAGCCTTCCGACGAACCGGTTTCGCTAATCATGCTTAGGATGAACTCGCCTTGATGCGCCATGAGGATATCCGCGGCACGAAGGAGCAACTCACGACGTTGTCCCGGGCCTGTTGCCGCCCATGCCGGGAAAGCCATGGCCGCGGCTTTCACCGCCGCATCCACCTCGCGCAAGCTGCTCGCAGCTGCCTTGGTCGCCGGCTTGCCGCTCACGGGGTTCATGCGATGGAAGAACCGGCCGTCGGCCGCAGGCAACGACTCGCCGCCAATCAGGAGCAAAGTTTCATTCATATTCATTCCTCGTTTCGTAACCCGCGTCAATCGCGCGAAGCACTCACTGAAATCAATGCGTCCAAGCCAAGAGTTCCCTTCCCTTTGGGGTAAACCACGAGCGGATTGATCTCTACCTCAGCGATCTCTGGATTTGTTTGAATCAACTGACCCAGACGAGATAACACATCGGCAACCGCGTCCACATCGAGTTCTGGGCCGCCCCGGAATCCTCGCACCAAAGCCCCGCACCGTAATCCATGCAGCGCTTCTTGAATTGCCGATCGCTGCGAATCTGCAGCGAGAATGCGTATGTCCTCGATGGCCTCAGCAAGCACCCCGCCAAACCCGACGAGAAGCACCGAACCCCAGTCTTTATCGTTGTGCGCACCCACAATCAATTCCAGGCCCTTGGCGCCCATGCGTTCTACCAGCACGCCATCCAGTAATAGTCCTGGCCGCGAACGCTCGATGTTGTTCTTTAGAGCAGACCACGCTTCGGCAACCGCGCCTTCCGATTCCAGACCCAGCAACACACCGCCAGCGTCTGACTTATGTGAAAGGGCTGCAGCCTGCGCTTTCAATGCAACGGGGAACCCAACCTTGCGCGCAAAGCTCACCGCCTCGTTACAGGTCGTAGCAAGCCGTCCTTCCGGCATCTGAATACCAAGATCCGCCAGCAATCTCTTGCTCTTGTACTCAGGCAGAACTCCGGGGTGCAGGTCGAGGAATCTCCAATTCCCTTCCACCCGCTTGCGTTCCGGTTCTATCCGAGATTCGAGCCGGGTTACATGCGCCAATGCGCGAATCGCGCGCTCCGGCGAGGGAAAGCATGCAACGCCCAGTTCGCGCAATTGATCGAGCTCTGCAAAGTCGAAGGGCGCCCCTTCATCCAGAGCTGAAAAGATCATTGGCTTGCTTGGCTTGAGGGCTCGAATCGCATCGAGTATGGGAGGCAGCTTGATTGCAGTTGTCTTGGGATCCGTGAGGATGATTCCTAATAGCACGCTGCCAAAGGTCTTTTCTTCAAGAACCGCGGGCAGCGTGCGACGATACAGACCGGGGTCCACAAGACCTTGTGCTGTCAGGTCGAGAGGATTCGAGGGAGGGATGAATGCCGGCAGCGCTTCACGCAGCGCGCGCTCAGCATTGGACGAAATACCTGGAAGCTTTAGATCTACACGTTCGCACAAATCCAATGCCAGCGCTTTGAACGCACCCGACTCAGTGAAGATCACCGGCCCGCCTTGCGGCAAGTTGGGGCATCGCACCAAGATCTGGGTGACATCCACCAGTTCCTCCATGCTCTCGACATGAATCACTCCGGCGTGAGTCACAAGCGCACGCATCACCTCATAGTCGCCGGCCAGCGCTCCAGTATGCGTGGCTGCCGATTCCCGCGCGGCATTGCTCCGGCCCGGATGCAGCAGAACGATAAACTTGCCGGCCGCGCGCGCTCTCTCTGCGATTTCAAGAAACCGCTTCGGCCGGCGGAACTGTTCGACCACGAGGGCAAATACTCGCGTCGACGCATCGTCGAGTAGATGTTCCAGAAAATCTTGGACGCCGCTTGCAGCTTCGTTCCCCGTGGAAACGGAATACGTGAGCGGTATCCTGTGGTGGCGCATGTTCACCGCGATCACTGCGGCGAGCGCCCCGCTCTGTGAGATGATCGCCGCTCCGGATGCGATAGCCTCCAGTTGAGGCGGAGTTACAACAAACGTGAGCGGAATCTGATCGACATAGTTCACCATTCCCAGGCAGTTCGGACCATCGAGAAGCATGTCGTACTCCTCGGCAATCCGCGCCAGTTCGCGTTGCAGCGTTCGTCCCTCCTCGCCACCTTCCGCAAATCCTGCCGAAAAAACGATGAGGCTGCCTACTCCCCGCTGCGCGCAGGCACGCGCAGATGCGAGAACAGCGGAGCCGGGAATCGCCAACACCGCGCAGTCGATTCCCTGTGGCAATTCCTCGATCGAGCCCAGTGACGTGCGGCCGCGAATCACCAGGCGCTTGGGGTTCACCAGATAGAGGTCGCCTGTGTATCCCGATTGCTCGAGGTTATCGAGGACAGACTCTCCCAGTGATCCGGGCCTTGAAGACGCGCCGATCAGCGCAATGGAGCTCGGCCTGAGCAGCTGGTCAAATTTCACCCGCCTCCCCTGCATGTTTTCCATATTGATCAAGAAGACTGTCTCCTACCCCTAGTTTCAGCGCCGATAACTTTCTAACCCCGGCTTGATTGTCTTTTCATCAAGGAACTGCTTCAGCCCCTTTTCGCGACCATGCTCCGGATCCCGCAACTGGGCCTGGTCCAGCTTTGCGTAGAGATAGTCCTCGCTTTGCTCCCACGTGAGTTCGCGGCAACGCTTGAATCCGTGCTTGGCCGCGCGCAGCACGACTGGATTCTTTGCGGCAAGCTTACGTGCCAGCGCGATCGTCTCATCGCGAAGCCGCTCCAGCGGAACAGCGCGGTTCACCAGCCCCATCTCCGCCGCCTGCGCTCCCGTGAACGTCTCACCGGTCATGATGCATTCGAGGGCCTTACGCTGGCCTACCGTATCGGCAAGAGCCTTGCTTACCAGGTTGCCCGGTGGAATACCCCAATTAATTTCCGATAGACCAAATACTGCAGTTTCCGCCGCGATGGCGAGGTCGCATGCGACAAGCGGCGAGAATCCGCCACCAAAGCACCATCCGTTGACCATCGCAATGGTCGGTTTGGCGTACATCCGAAGCAGTTTCCATTGCCATGTCGATGCATCCCGTCGAATCTTCTCCTGGACGATCTCCGGAGCTTGGTCCACCTCGCGAAAATATTCCTTCAGGTCCATTCCCGCGGTCCACGAATCCCCGGCTCCTGTCAGCACAAGCACCTTCACGTCAGCATCGAGTTCCAGCGTCTCCAACACCTCGCGCATCTCGCGATTCAGCGTGGGGCTCATCGCATTGCGCTTCTCCGGCCGGTTCAGCGTCACCCACCCGATCCCCTCGACCACTTCGACGCGCACCGTGCTCCATCGCTCTTCGTAATTCGCCATTCTGTTCTTCCTCTCTCTCGCAATCCCAATTTCTGGTCACTCCGGCTAGACCCCATCGAGGGGAAGCCCCACATAGTTCTCCGCAAGCGAAGTCGCAGCTGCCCTCGACGCCATCACGTATTCCAGTTCCGCAAGCTGCCGCTTGTGGTCGAATGCGGATTCGTTTTCGAACCGGTGCAGCAACGACGTCATCCACCACGAGAAGCGCTGCGCCTTCCATATCCGTCCGAGACAAGTCTTCGAATAGCTTTCCAGCCTTCGCCTGTCTCCTTCGCGATAAAGCGCTGCCAGTGCTTCCGCCAGGTGGTGCACATCGGCGAACGCCAGGTTCATGCCCTTGGCGCCGGTGGGCGGCACAATATGCGCCGCATCGCCGGCCAGGAGCAGCCGGCCGAACTGCAGCGGTTCGGCCACAAAGCTACGCATGCCCGTCACGCCCTTTTGCAGAATGCGGCCCTCGGTCGGTTGCCACCCGTCCGCGCAGCTCAAGCGCGTATGCAATTCGCTCCAAATCCGGTCATCGCTCCACTGCGCTAGGTCCTCCTCCGGTGCGCACTGAAGATACAGTCGCGTTATGCGCGGCGATCGCATGCTGTATAGCGCGAAGCCTCGTTCATGATGCATGTAGACCAGCTCTTCCCGCGATGGAGCCGCCTCTGCCAAGATCCCCAGCCACGCAAAAGGATACGCCCGCTCGTAGATGCTCAGCGCGCCTTCCGGAAACTCCCCGCGACAGATTCCGTGGAACCCGTCGCAACCGGCGATGTACTCGCAGCGGATCTCGTCCACCTGCCCATCTTTGTTTATGAGGATGCGCGGCCTCTCGGACGCTATCCCTTCGAGTGACACCTCTCCGCACTCGAAGCGCACATCGCCGCCGTCGGCAAGGCGCCGCGCGATCAAATCCTTCACGACCTCCTGCTGGCCGTAAACCGTGACGCATTTCCCGGTTAACTCCACAAATGGAATCCGGTGCCGCACTCCATTCAAGCCAAGATCGATTCCTTCATGCCGAAGTCCTTCACGCTCGAGCCGATCTCCAACCCCAGCTTCCTGCAACAGGTGCACGCTGGTGTGCTCCAGCACCCCGGCCCGCACTCGCCCCTCGCAATAAAGGCGCGACCTCGCTTCCAGCACAATCGAGTGGACACCCTTGAGGTGCAGCAAGTGCGAAAGCATCAATCCCGCAGGACCTGCTCCCACAATGCCGACTTGCGTCTCGAACCGCGCCATGCTTCTCCTTCACTTTCCTGGTTGTTGGTTGTCTAGCATCTCCCTTGCCGCGTGGAAGGCCAAATTCGCGGCGGGTAAGCCGCCCTTGAATTTTGAACAGGCTTCGATGGCTTAGCGATCGTTGCCTTCGAACCGGAGAGGTGGTGCGGACAACTTGGCAATGCCTGTCAATTAGCATTGAGCGCCCGCAAGTGCTTGAGCTGTCCGCTGGTCGGTAATGATCACATCAATCAAGCCTCCGCGTAATGCCCCCAAAATGGCCTGCACTTTTGGGACGCCACCGGCAACGCCAACAACACGCTTGCACGCCCGAAGCTTCACAAGGTCGATTCCGATGACTCGCTTCATTAATGATGATTTGATAGGCTCTCCTTCCGCATCGAAGAAACGGAAGCATATGTCTCCTACCGCTCCAATTCGCTGCAGTTCTGCGCGTTCCTTTCGAGAAAAAATATTCCCGCTGACGGCGAGCATCCTTGATGGCTCCATTGAGCCAATGCCGACAAGGGCAATATCCAGTTTGTCAAACAGGGCTGATGCTTCCTGCACCGCCGCGTCGCGAGATAGCACGCGCCGTGCCTCGGGCGATCCAACTACCGCAGGCGACTGCAAAAGCACTGGCGTCGCACCGATACTTGCTGCGAGTCTCTGAGCAAGGTGAATTGCATGAAACTCGCTGCCAACATTCCCGACGCCGCCCAAGATCTGCACTACTTTGCCGTCAGCACAGTAGTCGCCCGGATGCAGGGAATCCACCATCGCGAATAATGAACGGCTCCAGGAAGAAATTCCGACGATCTTGCCAGGGTTCAGCGTAGTCTCCAGGAAATAGGCCAATGCCGCACCAAGGTCACGGACCATGGCCTCGCCCTCTGCCGGGCAATCGACTACAACCGCATCTTTCAAATCAAATCGCGATGTGAGCTGATCTTCCAAATCCGCGAAGGTGCCAGGCGGAGTTGAAATGCTAAAGCGGACCAGATTCATGGTTCTTGCCTTCTTCAGCATTCTGGAAATCGTTGATTGATGGAGCTGCAGCTTCTCAGTAATCGCCTGCTGATTGAATTCCTGAATGTAATACATTCGGGCAACCTTCGCCATCAAACGAAGCTCGTCTACGCGTGCCATAGAGCAATTGTTCCACAGTGCAAGAAGGAGTCAGGCAATAAAATGGCTGATTGCATTTGTATGCAATGACCGGAACCGACTCTATTGCTGCCCGACGTTCTATCAGGAACCCCTAAATCTTCGGTCCGCAAGAGGTTCCATGCGAATCGTGTTTTCGGTGAAATCACCTTGTTGGATTTCATTGCAGTCGATAATCACCACCAGATTGTCCAGCTGGTAGTGCTGGGCGCACATTGCAGCTTCCCAGTTCGAGCCTTCCTGAAGTTCCCCGTCTCCCACCAGAACAAACACGCGCCATGCCTCGCCTTTCGTACGCGCCGCAAGAGCCATACCTACGGAGATCGGCAGTCCATGACCAAGGGGCCCAGTATTCGCTTCTACATCGGATCCATAAAGGTCTTTAGCTTGTCGAGCGCGAAGAATCCGCGATTCGCTAGTGTTGAATAGAAAGCGCCAGAACAATGTCCCTTTGACATTACAAAGCGGTCGCGCAGAGCCCACGTCGGCTTGGCAGGATCGACACGCAAGATCTGACCGAGATATAGGGTCGCTAAGATGTCAGCGGAAGATAGATCGCCGCCGGTATGACCGAGCTTGGCATGATGCGTCATGGTCATAGCGCTCATCCGAATCCAGTTGGCTTCCTTGTGAAGCACGCCGCCTTCTCATCTGGAAGGCTCAAATCTTCAGATCTGTTCTCAATCATTGTCTCTTGCAAAACACCTTATGCGATCATCGAAACGGACATCGAACCATGCACATCTGGCAGAACTGCTCTCACGATACACGTTGCGCATTATAATAACTATTCATTTCTGTCATCTATGCATATTTATGCAATTGAACATGCATTACTGACGTCCCCATCTTCCGAGGCCATTGATGTCCACGGATCCATGAATCGGTGTGCGCGGCAAAGAACACAGATCCTCGAATTCAGGTGCTGGCCTGCAACGAGGATACGTACATCATGCGCGAGAATCCGCGCGTGAATTGGGAGGCGCCATTCACCTATCTGCTCTTCGGCAATCATGGAGCACTGCTGATCGACACCTGGCCTACACCCGAGGCCAACTATTGTGGAAGATATCGCCGCGGGAAATGTACGGTGTACTCCATTCTTTGCAAGCGCAGAAATTCTGATGGACACAACAGGATTCGCGTCTATCGGAGGTGAATGGACGGGATCACGAATCGTTCCGACCTTTTAAGAAGTTGGGGCAGACTCGACCAACCGAATCTGCCCCTTTTAAGTTTTAGTGCCTTCCCCAAACTTCAGGGGCGGTTTTCGCCCATTCGTCCGCAGCGTAGCTGATCTTGGTGTTCACCGCGAAGACGTTGGTTTGTTCCGACTGAATGCACGTCGCGGCTAACTCTGACAGATGCTTCAGGCTGGCCTCGCCCACCGCTGACTCAAATTGCTTGCCGCTTGCCAGACCCTTGTCGACTTCATCGAGCGACTTCATCGGATTGATCACGATCCAGACGCCGCCGTTGTTTTCGCCGTACATGCTTTCGTATGCCGCCCAATGTACCTCGGGCATCTTTTCGAAACCGTTGACGTAGAGCTTCGCCAATTCGCGCCACTCCTGTGCGTGTCCTGGCTTGATGACATACCGGGAAATTTCGAAGTAGCGCATATGCGGTATTTCGACGGTCGTATGCAAGCTCATCTCCGGGTGGTAGAGATAGACTGTCGTTCCGGCCTGCGACAGCAGCTCGCCATCGTCGATGGTTGCCTGGTCCAGAGCCGATGACAGCGAAGTGTTGGCCTGAATCGATTCCTGCTCCTTGCCCCACGCTTCGAACGAATCGTACGGAAGGAAGAACAGTGTGCGGGTCTCACCAGAAAGCGAGTCCAACGCTATGTAATGCGTCGCGGACTTGGCGTCGCCCAGTGCCTTGACGAACGCGGCTTCCGTCTTCTCGTGCAGGCTCCCGCCCTTGCCCGGTTTGAGATACTCGCGATCGATGACGAGCACTTTCGCGGGACCAGGCTGAGTATCCTGGGCTATTGCAGCTATTCCTGTCGCGCCGAAGAGAACACAGACGACCAATAGAAACGCCATTCGAGCTTTCATGAGAATCAGCCCTCCTGAGGCTTGCGCCTCTTCATATCGCATCGGGCATCGAACTTACATCTTGTAGTATCCGGCCGTAACATGCGTGAAGATGCGGAGAGTCAGAGCACGCCCGAAATGTTTCTATCCGTCGTGTCCTACCGTTGATGACTTCACCGGCGTCGCAGTTCAAGTCATAGGTGAACCTTCCTACTGCACGGTGAACTTCGCTGTTGCGCTACTCGTGATTGTCCCCGACCCTCCATTGAATGTGACCGTATACATGCCTTGCTGCGGACTTCACGGGAAAAATACAAAAGCTCTCCCGCTCCGGCGCGAGGGCCGGAGTCGAGGTAATCCTTGATGTGATCAAAACTTCAAGTCGCGATCGGGTTCGCTTCGGGATCCCCAAACCCGATTACGATCTGCCAGCGTGATGTCGGCTTGATTCGCACACGCCACCGCTGGCTGCCTCAGGGTTGGATTCCACCGCGAATCTATGTCAGGCTCGGCGCAATTAGCCATCGAATTTGCCTAAATTCGATCTAAATTCTATCTAATGATGCAGTTCACTGATTCTGTTAAACTTCTCCACACGGACCCCCGCCGCAGCAACACCTGAGCCGTCGATTTAAACCCTTGTGTTTTCGCGGAGGAAGAGTGTCGTCGCAAGGCAAAGCCTCCATCTTCCATTTCGGTCCATTCGAACTGGACGCAGCCCAGCAAGAGCTGCGCAGACGTGGCGTACGCCTTCGGCTTCCTGCGTCACGTCTCCGTCTGCTGCTGCTGTTTGTGAGTCGCCAAGGCCATCTGATCACCCGCGAGGAGATCGCCAGCGCCCTGTGGAAAGACACGCAGACTGTCGACATCGTCAGCGGAATTAATACCGCGGTGAATCAACTGCGCAGCCATCTCGGCGACGATCCTGCTTCACCCAAATACATCGAAACGGTCATCGGCTCCGGCTATCGGTTTATCGCCAGCGTAGTCGAGTCGCCAGCCGAGACCGATGTAGTTCCGCCTCAGGCGCTTCAGTTGCTCGCGTTGGAGGAAGCGTCTTTGTCTCTGAACACCGAGCCGCTCTCCGCTGCTGATCCACTCCAATCTGAATCCCACCGAATCGCACGCAGCAGAAAATCATGGGCATTCGCGGCTGCGGCAGCGCTCATCGTCGTCGCAATCGTTGCGTACCTCCTGACTCGCTCAGCTGCCTCTCACCCATTCCTACCTCTTCCAGCCCTGGATATGACCCGAGTAACCGGGAACGGGGACATTCAGTACGCGGATATTTCACCAGATGGCAAGTACGTTGCCTTTGTGCGGGCAATAGACGGCAAACAGAGCCTATGGCTGAAACAACTGGCCACTGGCCGCGTACTGGGGTTGGCCGACATGGGCAAGTACGAGTGCCAGGGTCTGGCATTTTCTCCCGATGGAGGCTACGTCTACTTCGTCCGCAAGGAGCCTCTCCAGGCGAGCGGTGGGCTTTACCAGGTGCCCTTTCTCGGCGGAGAACCGAGGCAGTTATTGAAAGGCGTCTCAGGTCCGCCGGCGATTTCGCCCGATGGCCGCAGAGTCGCATTCGTCCGCAGCACTTTGATGACGCATGGCGAAGACAGCGTTGTGACAGCATCCATCGATGGTTCGGGCGAGCGGGTGCTCGCCACCTACAAAGCGCCGGGAATTCATTTGAACCGGATCACCTGGACCACGGACGGAAAGACGCTGGTCTACCCGACGCAATCGGGCCTAACCGCGATTGCGGCTGAAGGTGGGACGGCACACTTTGTGCCAGGAGACAAGTGGGCATCGATCGACGACCTGAGAGGCTTACCGCCGGATGACGATCTGATCGTCGTGGGTCGACTCTCTGGCTCATTGCGTACGCAGATCTATGAGGTTCCAGGGAACGGCGGCGAATCTCGGGCAGTAACGCGCGACTTATCGAATTACACCGCCGTTCGACCGACGGCCGATGGCAAAAGTTTGATTGCGGTGCAGGACCTTGTTCTCACAACCATTCAGGTCCTTAATCCAAACCGGGAATCGGATGTCCGATCGTTGGGCGCCGAGAATCAGGACCGCAATGGCATCGAGGGACTGGCGTGGATGCCGGATGGAAAGATCGCATATTCCTCTGAGGCCGACGGGCGGAATGAGCTAATGGAAACCGACACGAGCGGTTCGAACGCGCAGCGCCTTGTGGCAAGCCGAATGAACGATCAATTTTCTGACCTTGTCGTTTCCCCACGCGGCGACTTCGTCGCGGTGGCGCGCTGGCAGGAAGACGATGTGGACAATATCTGGCGAATCGACTTGAACAGTGGCGATGCGAAGCGTCTCACATCGGGAAGTCAGGATTTCCCTCTCTCTTTAACTCCTGACGGGCAATCGGTTATCTACAGCAGCACGCTGGGAGATGAGTCTGTTCTGATGAAGGTTTCAGCGCGGGGCGGCCCTGCGGCGACGCTGACAAACTACAACGCAGACTACCCGTCCGTGTCACCGGACGGAAAATGGATCGCATGTTCATATATCGCGCATCAAAGCGAGCGCGCGAGTTTGGCGATCGTTCCTATTGCGGGGGGGGCACCTGCAAAAATCTTCCCATTGCCTGAGACCGCCACGCCGCGCCATCTCGTGTGGACGCCAGACAGTAGAGCCGTCGCTTTCATCAACCACGGGAAGGACGCGGACAATATCCTGGAGCAGCCTCTGGCGGGTGGCCCGGCGATTCCGGTCACTCATTTTGCATCGGGCAAGATCTTCGACTTCCAGGAATCGCGCGATGGGAAACTCGTCCTCTCGCGCGGGACCGAATCGGTCGATGCCGTGCTGATTCGCGGTTTTCGCGAATCAGGCCGCTAACTGCGCAACGCTGCGGGTCCGAACAAAACCTCGATCTGAGTTGCTGGAGATCGGCAATTCTGCCTGATATCAAACAAATCTTGCGATCTCTCAGCCAGACACGGTGTGCGGAACCGGGATTTGTCGCCTGACTGACGAGAATGCAACCCGTACGTCTGCCGCACGATCTCCAAATCTCACAACATTCTTCCGGGATCGTATGAAAAAAAATCTCCGGTGGCCGATAAGGGGATTGAAGCGGCAGTGGCAAAGCCTGGATTCCGAAGAGTAGCCGCGAAGGCGAATTCCTGGAGAGGAATAGGCGATGGAAACCGAATTCCAGGTGGAACGCGGATCTTTCTCAACAGCCCAGGAGACATGCGACACCATCTCATCGGTCGATCCGGTTTGTCCTGAGAAGACTTACGGATTCCTCCCCGAGCTTCACGAGTTCCTGGGACCTGATGCAGAGCCAGACACTCTCTTTTTTGTGGATAGCTGGACTCTCGGCATCCCTAAAGCGGTCGAGAACGCCAGGCAAAGAAAAATGGGGCGTGCCGATCGCGAGCAACAGAGCCGCGCGTTCTATCAGTCCGCCAATCTTGGATCCCGATTCTACGTCGAGGAAGTCTTGCGGACGACGGAGCAATTTCGTTCGTCTCATACGTCCGACTCATCACCGATGCCTCATGAATGGATTCCCGCACAGCCGTACGGCGCTGATCTCGAGGAATCTGCAGACGGGCCTGAGGAATGGGACGCAAACCAGAACACAACTCTTCCGATGACGCATGACAGCGCTTGCCGAATCCTCGGCGTGTCCACGAAAAGTACGCGTGGAGAGATCAAATCCGCGTACCGGCGAATGGTAAACCTGTGGCATCCCGACAGGCTCGAATGCCACGCCCAGGAAGAGCGTCAGACAGCCACCCGGAAAATGGCCACAATCAACGAAGCTCATCGACTGCTGTGCAGCGGTCTCCGGAATCTCGCCTGATTCGTCTTTCATGGCGATAACACGGGTTCAAATCCCATCAAGGACGCCAGATCAAGCCGCTGCATAACCCCCGCCCGGCTTGTCCTTCTGGATCACTTCGGTTCCGATTGCCCAATTATGTCATCGAAGAATCATTTATACTTCTGCCACTACGCCTGTCTCAAAGCTCTCCTACAGAGCATGCCGGGGCCAGGCTGTTCCATGCAATTTCTGGGTTTGCGAAGCGCGCTATGGATGACGTTCCCTCGGGCGGCGAAAAAACACGTGTTCCCGGAGAAGTAGCGCCTCGCGGTGTGGGAGCAGCTCTTTCTTCGAATCCGCCTGAAAGCTCGTTGCCTCCTCACCGCGGCGATCAGCTCCCGGTGCCGCGAGATTCCGAAGCAACGAACATCTCCGACCCGACTGCTTCTGACGAAGCTCGGAAACGAAATCCGGATGCGACAGTCGAGGGCATTCGGCCGCGCAAGGACGATGCGGCCACAATCATTTCCGGCGGCGCCACCATCGTCTCGGGAACTCCTGGTCGCCCGAGTCCACCTCCCCAAGGCGCGAACGCGATTCTGCTGCAAATCGGAACTCTTCTTGGCAGCCGTTATGAAATTCTCGAACTCCTCGGTGAAGGTGGGATGGGAGCCGTGTACAAGGCGGCCGACCGCGAGGTAGATCGAATCGTTGCCCTAAAAGTCATCCGTCCCGAGATGGCTTCGAATCCCGAAATCCTGGCCCGTTTTAAACAGGAGCTTCTGCTCTCGTCCCAAGTAACCCACCGCAACGTGATCCGGATTTACGACCTCGGTGAAGCCCAGGGCGTGAAATTCATCACCATGGAATATCTGGAAGGCGAGAACCTCCATCAGATCCTGAAGACGCGGGACAAGCTGGAGGTTGCGGAAGCCGTCGACATCATGGAGCAGGTGGCCTGCGGGCTGGCCGCTGCCCACGCGGTAGGAATCATCCACCGCGATTTAAAGCCGGGCAACATCATGCGCGACAAAAGCGGCCGCGTGGTGGTGATGGACTTTGGATTGGCCCGCACCTTCTCCGGCGATGGGATGACGCAAACCGGCGCCATGCTGGGGACGATCGAATATATGTCTCCGGAGCAGGCGCAGGGCATGGACGTGAAGGCCAGCTCCGATATCTTCACGGTCGGCCTGATCCTGTATGAGTTGCTGGCCGGGGTCACACCCTTCTATGCGGAGAGTGCGATCGCGAGTTTACTGAAGCGCACGCAGCAACGCGCCATTCCGTTGGCGGACGTCGATAGGAATATCCCGGGGACGCTGAGCAATATCGTCGCCAAGTGTCTTGAGAAGGATCCGGTAAACCGCTACCAGAGCGCGGAAGGACTGGATGCGGATCTGCGCGCGTGGCAAGGCAGAGGCGGCGGGAAAAGGGTTTCTGCTTCTTCGGCGCGGCGGCGCATGAACCGTATACGAGAGCTTCCATGGCCGCGTCTCGCAGTCGCGGTCGTTTTGATTGTGGCGATCGCAGCCGGACTTGCCTGGTACGGCATCAGGAGGCAACAGGCCACGAAATCACTGGCGCACGGCCCGGTCTCGGTGCTGGTTGGAGATTTTGCGAATCATACCGGCGACCCGGTTTTGGATGACACTCTGGAGCCGATGCTCGGTGTGGCCTTGGAAGGCGCCAGCTTTATCAACTCCTACAGCCGTGGGGATGCGCGAAAGCTGGCCAGGAAACTCCCCAATCCAACGGACAAACTCGACGAGCAGTCAGCGCGCCTGGTCGCCGTCAACCAGGGCGTCAACGTGGTGGTTACGGGCGATATCAGCTTGCGAGGCGACCAATACGACATTTCGGCGATCGCCCTGGACGCGGTGAGCGGCGCCGTGATCGCAAGAGCGGACATCACCGCTTCCAATAAGCAGGACATTCTGCGCGACCTTCCCGAGCTCGCGACGCCGATTCGCAAAGCGCTCGGCGACACCACGCCCGCCTCTGTCCAGTTCGGCGAGGTTAGCGGAGGTTTTACCGCCTCATCGATCGAGGCCGTTCACCAGGACGCTCTCGGTGTTGAAGAACAGTTCGCCGGCAAGTTCCAGGAAGCGTTCGATTCGTTCCAGAAGGCTGCAGAACTGGATCCGAAGTTTGCGCGGGCGTACACCGGCATGGCGGCCATGGCCCAGAACCTGGGGAGACCCGGCGACGCAGTCAAGTACATGAACCTGGCGATGGAACACGTGGACCGTATGACGGAGCGGGAACGCTATCGCAACCGCGGGCTGTATTACCTCACCACCGGTGACTCGCAGAAGTGTGTTCAGGAATTCACGCAGCTCGTCACTAAGTATCCCGCCGATCGCGTCGGTCAGAACAACCTTGCTACTTGTTATACGCAGTTACGCAACGCACCGAAGGCACTGGAAGCGGCGCAACACGCGGTTGAGATTGTTCCCAGGGGAGTGGGCCCGCGGCTGAACCTGGCATTCATCAGTGCTTTCGCCGGAGACTTTGCCGCGAGCGAGAAAGAGGCGCGCAGCGCGCTGGCAATCAGTCCGTCAGCCGCGCAGGGGTATCTGGTGCTCGCCGAAGCGCAGCTTGGGCAGGGACAGATCGACAAGGCGGCCGAAGCGTACCATCAGCTTGAGAAGTTTGGTCCGCAGAGCGCATCGACCGCAGCCGTTGGACTCGCTGATCTTGCTGCCTATCAGGGAAAGTATGCGGACGCCGCGCGCATCCTTACACAAGGAGCCATTGCGGATGAGGCGGCCAAGATGACCGATAACGCTGCGAGAAAATACGCGGCGCTTGGGAACATCGAGGAATTGCAGGGGCACAATGCGGCAGCCGTCTCTGACACTGGCAAGGCGTTAGCCAACAGCCAGTCCGTTCCAATCAAGTTTCTGGCAGCGAGTACCTATGTCGATGCCGGAGACCTCGCTAAAGCGCAAAAGCTTGCGACGAGCCTCTCCTCCGAGCTGTCGAGCGAAACACAGGCTTACGGCAAGATCATCGCGGGTTTGATCGCGCTGAAGCGCAAGGACGCCAGGGAAGGAGTTAGGCAGATCACGGCCGCAAATAACCTGCTGGACACCTGGATCGGCCGATTCGAACTTGGACGTGCCTACCTCGAAGCGGGAGCGTTCACCGAGGCTGATTCGGAGTTTGATCAATGTTTGAAGCGCCGAGGCGAAGCGATCGAACTGTTTGACGATAACGTGCCGACTTATGCCTATTTTCCGCCCGTGTATTACTACCAGGGACGCGTGCGGGAAGGAATGAAGAGCGAAGGGTTCGCGGACTTTTATAAAGCCTATCTCAGCATCCGAAGACAGTCGTCGGAAGATCCGCTGGTCCCCGAAATCCGTCGCCGCATTGGTCAATAAAACGGCAGCGGAATCCCGGCTCCTGCCCCAGCAGTGACTTCGTTCGTTCAGCGTCGCTGGGGTGGAAGTAAATGCCACCTGGCACGATTACCTGAGAGGGCGCGTGAATTGTGGAACCGCTCTAGTTTCCAGAGAGCGAAACAGCCTGCGTTCCAACCTGGGTATTGTCAGTGACCGTCAAGCTGGCTGAGGCTGCCTTGCCGCTGGACTTGAACGTGACCGAGATGCTGCAACTCTTGCCCGCTGCAAGCGAACTCGATGGACTCGGGCAAGTGTTGGTTTGCGAAAAGTTGCCTGGATTAGCACCCGTGAAGCCGATGCTAATGATGATCAATGGCGTTGTTCCGGTGTTGCTGAGGGTCACGGTTTGTGCTGTGCTGCTCTTGCCGGCACTGACCGTCCCAAAACTCAGGCTCGTTGGCTTGAGACTTGCAAGAGAATAGGTCGCGGTTACGGCCTGCTTAACCTGCGCCGCTGCCGCGTAGATCGAGTTGCCTGCCTGGTTGGCGATCACCGAGCACATTCCCGTGCCGCTGGTCATCGTATAAATTGCACCGGAATTGCTGCACGCTCCGGAACTCGTGAAGGTCACCGCGTTCCCACTGGCCCCGCCGGTGGCAGCCACCGTAAAGCTGCTCTTGTAGGCGGCGCTCGCCGGAGGGCTTGTGGTGAAAGCAATTGTCTGCGCGGCCAGAGTCGCGGTTACGTTCTTCGTGACTTGGGCCGCCGCCGCGTAAGTAGAGTTGCCTGCCTGGTTGGCAATCACTGAGCACGCTCCCGTGCCGCTGGTCATCGTATACTTGGCGCCCGAATTGGTGCACGCCCCGGTGCTCGTGAACGTCACCGCGTTGCCGCTGGCGCCGCCCGTCGCAGCCACCATGAAGCTGCTGCTGTAGACGGCGCTCGCCGGCGGGTTGGTGGTAAACATGATTGTCTGCGGAGCCAGAACGGTTGCGCTCAGCGTAACGGGCTGTGGACTGCCAGGCGCATTGTCCATGATCTCCAGGGTCGCGGTTTGCGGTGCGTAGAACGGACCCGCCAACAAGGCGATCGTAATCGTGCAACTTTTCCCAGCTGCTAAGGGCGTCAGGCAGAGATTAACGGCCACAAACTCATTGGAGTTCCCGCCTTTCACGATCGAAAGGATGGGTTGGTTAATGGTAGTGGGCGCGTTGCCGGTATTGGTCACCGTGATGTTCTTTATTGTGATGCTTCCCAGAGAAACGGTGCCGAAGGCGATGGTGGACGGCGACACACTGACCGCCGGTCCGGTCGCGTTTACAGTTTTCGTAACTTGCACAGCCGCGTAGTTCGAGTTGGCTGCCTGGTTGGCGATCACCGAGCACGTGCCGGTGCTGTTGGTGATGGTGTAAGTTGCGCCTGAATTGCTGCACGCCCCGGCACTCGTGAAGGTCACCGCGTTCCCGCTGGCTCCGCCCGTGGCTGCCACAGTGAAGCTGCTGTTGTAGGCGGCACTCGACGGAGGATTGGTGGTGAACGTGATCGTCTGATTCGCCAGCGCAAGGATTACCGTGTTGGCAGGAGTGCTGGTTACAGAGTTGTAAGTGCTGTTCCCTGCCATGGTCGCTGTCAGGGTGCAAGTACCAGTGCCGCTGTTGGCAGTAAGCACATTGCTTACGAGGGTGCAGGAACCCGGCAGCAGGTTATAGGTTACCGCGCCGGCCGTAGTGCCGCCCGTGACCTTCAGAGTTTCACTCTGGTTGTAGGTCAGCGGTGATGTCGTGATCAGAGTAAGTGGCGATTGATTCGCCAACTGTATGGTCAATGTGCCGCTCACGTAAAGGAAAGAGTAATTCGCAGCGGAAAGCGTGCCCGTCGATACCGTGATCGGATAGTTTCCTGGAATACTCCCCGTAGTAGCAGTCGTGGAGAGCACCGGCGTGCCACTGACTACGGAAGTCGGCTCATTATTCACAAAACCGCTATAGGAGTAATCGTTTGTCAACGACGGGAGCGCCTGTCCATACGCAATCGAGAGGTTATTTGCGGTCACCTTAAGCATCGCCGGGAAAATGGTGAAGGACTGTGTCACCGAGGCGGCGCTATAGGTACTGTTCCCCGCCGCCGACGCTGTGATCTTGCACAAGCCCACTCCGGAAATGGTTCCGTTCGTCGAGCATCGTCCGGAGGACGTAAAGCTGACCGGCAGGCCCGATGAAGACGATGCGCTCAACGAGAATGTGCTGCCATACTGCACGTTCGGTAACGTCGCCCAGGTGATCGTCTGCGCCGTCAAGTTCGAACCTTGCGGCAGGATTGTGAATGTTCCTGAAACAGCATTCGCCGGGTTGTAATAGGGGGCAGCGCCCGATTGCGATGGGTCGGTGCCCGCTTGCGACGCGGTGATGTTGCAGCTTCCGGTGCTGTTGAGGGCCACGGTGGCCGAGGAAACATTGGTCGTGATCGACTGGTTCCCGATGGTGCAGGATCCGGTCGCACTGAAGTTCACCTGCAACCCATTCGGGATGCCGCTGGACATGGCAGTTGCAGTGACCGTGACCGTGGACTGCGAAATAACGACGGAACTCGGCAAGGGATCCAGGGCGATGGTCTGATCGTTTTTAAGCACCGCCGGCGCCGAAGGCGGACTCTGGCGCTGCGTCGGATCGAGTGCCACCGGCGCGAGGGTAGTCGTTATCGTGTAGACGACCACGTCTCCTGGAGTCGTATCCGGGTTCGTGTCGATGAATTCCGTCGCCGGTGGATTACCGCTGACACTCCCAATTACGATCGGCGTACCGCCATTCACGCTGCGATAGATCGTGTAGGTCTGAACGACACCGAAAGCCGGCGCAGTCCAATCGACCCTGACACTAGCACCAGTGGGCGTCTCCGTCGGCGAAGACGGCGGGCGCACAATCGAGTTGGCTGTTTCGTAGGTCAGCTCATTGGTGAGAGTGCCACCGCTGCCCAGCGTAACGTTGCCGCCACTGCCCAGGGTGACGTTGCCACCGCTGCCAAGCGCGATTGTCCCGCCACTGCCGAGCGCTATGGTGCCGCCACTACCGAGAGTGATGTTGCCACCACTGCCAAGCGCGATGGTCCCACCGCTGCCAAGAGCGATAGTTCCGCCGCTGCCCAAGGTTACATTGCCGCCGCTCCCGAGGGTTACGGTGCCGCCGCTGCCCAGCGTGATGGTGCCCCCGCTACCTAGCGTGACATTGCCGCCACTGCCGAGCGTGATGTTACCGCCGCTGCCGAGAGCAATGGTGCCGCCCGCGCTGAAGGTGTAGGTACCCGGCCCGACAGTGGTGGGAGTTCCGCCGCTGCCCAGTGTGATCGTGCCGCCGCTACCGAGGGTGACGTTGCCGCCGCTGCCCAGCGTGATGGTGCCGCCACTGCCCAACGCAATAGTGCCGCCACTACTCAGCGTGACGTTGCCGCCACTGCCGAGAGTTACATTGCCGCCGCTACCAAGGGTGACTGTGCCGCCCGCACCCACCGTCGCGCTGCCGCCACTGCCGAGGGTGATATTTCCCCCGCTGCCCAAAGACAAATCGCCTCCACTGCCGAGCGTCACGGTTCCACCGCTTCCCAGCGTGACGTTGCCCCCACTGCCCAGGGTGATGTTACCGCCGCTGCCCAGAGCAATGGTTCCACCGCTCCCGAGCGTGATGTTGCCGCCACTTCCGAGCGTGATGTTGCCACCGCTGCCCAGCGCAATGGTGCCACCGCTACCCAGCGTGATGTTGCCGCCACTTCCCAACGCAATCGTCCCGCCGCTGCCAAGGGCGATGGTACCGCCGCTGCCGAGGGTCACATTCCCGCCACTCCCGAGGATGACATTGCCGCCGCTGCCCAGAGCAATGGTGCCGCCACTGCTGCCAAACGTGTATTGACCACCGGCGCCGACCACGGTCGTTCCGGTGCTGTCCGTCACGGTCCCGCCGCTGCCCAGAGTGACCGTTCCACCGCTGCCCAGCGTGACATTGCCGCCGCTGCCGAGTGTGATGGTGCCGCCACTGCTGAGCGTGACGCTGCCTCCAATGCTCAGTCCAACCGTGCCGTTGCCGCCTGGAGTTACGGTGCCACCGCTGCCCAGCGTAACGTTGCCGCCGCTCCCCAGGGTCACATTGCCGCCGCTGCCGAGCGTGATCGTGCCGCCGCTGCTCAAGGTGACGTTGCCGCCGCTGCCAAGCGTGACGGTGCCGCCGCTACCCAGGGCCACGGTGCCACCGGGACCGAGGGCCGCCGTTCCGCCCGCCGGAATGTTCAACGGCGCCGAGGAGGAACCAAACGAAAGCACGCTTGCCAGAGATGCGAACTCACCACCCGTAGCGCCTACCTGGCGCAGGTCGATGTTGGCGGAGTCGTTGTACCCCCGCATCTGTGTATAGGGCACTCCATCGTAGCCGATATTCTGGTTATTCGACCAAGCTGGAGTGATGGTGGGAACCACCGGCGCATTCACACGATAGGCCGGTGTATCTCCGTCGAGCGGACTGCCGTCGCAATGCAACGTGGCGGGGCTGGAGGTCGATACTCCGGAGACGTAGGGAACGTACCAGGCCGAGGTCGAGAACGTCGCGGGGTGGTTGGAGCCGTCGGTAAGTTCCGTTATCGAACCCAACGAATTCTCGTACAACGTAGTGAGTGTCTGGTTAGAGTAAGCAACGGCTAAATTCGGTCCTACACCATCGAGCTGGAAAAGATAGTTCATCGAGCTTTGATAGTTAGGCTTGCAATTAGCTTCGAAGTTAGGTACATAACTACCGGGCGTGTCATAGTAAAGGCCGCCGTGACTCAAGCCAAGCGTGTGGCCGATCTCATGAAACAGCGTGCCGGCGATGACATTGGCGCGCTTACTCATGTCCTGGTTCGGAGCCGTCAACCAAAGGCCAAGGGTAACTGCGGAATCAGAGCCACCCAGATCGGAGTAACCCGAGATACTTGTCACCGTGCCGGAAGTTAGGCCGATGACCGGTTCAGGCAATGTGGTGTTGGGATAACTCCAGTTGGGGACGCCGGGAGTTGAGACTGTGATTGTCTTCGTATCGGCGCAGCCTATCGTGTTGTACACCCCATTGAGGCTCGGGTTTCCAAGCACGCCGGAAATCGTGATGCGGCTTGGGCAAGCATTAATCCCGGGGCCTCGGTCGGTGGTGCCAATCGTCGTTACGCCACTTACCACACTGATTGATGTCAAAGATCCGTAACGCGTGTTCCATGCCGGTATCGCCAGGGAGTGGCCGAACAGAACGTAGTGATAGCTGTCCTTCTGTCCGTAGGGGAAACGGATGCTGCAATCGCCGCCGGCCGCGCAAGACGCAAAATTCTTGGGCCACAGCTTCGAGAATTCCAGGCTGTTCTTCCAGCTGATCACGCCCGGCTCGTTGGGGAACTCGCAAAGTTGCGATTGATTGGCGTCCTGGCAGATATCTTCAGGCACTGCGTTTCCAATTTCGAGATGGAGAGTTACTCCGTTCGCGGCGAATGCTTGTTGAACCATGGCGAGTGGATCGTTGCCGCTGGCGTCAGGCGACGGGAACAGATTCTCTCCTGAAGGATCGCATGAGCCGTTTGAATCCACGACACCGCACATGTAATCGAGTTGGACGAACAGGTCCTTTTGGCCTTTGGCTGCACCCGGCAACGGCACCCACGATCCTGTCTTCACGTCGTAATAGCCGGGGTTCCCTGCATTCGGATCGGGCGCCGCGGGGCCGGTCTTCCATGCGTCCAGAATCCCGTCGTTATCGCTGTTGTTCACGGGCGTGCTGATAATGAGGGCGGCATAAGCGCTGCCAGGATTCAGCGTCTCGCTGAACTGATTCGATTGTCCGAGCGTGACTGAATTGGAGCTGTTGTTCCAGGCTCCACTGGCCGCGAAGAGGTTCGTAACCTCGCCTGTGCCGTTCGCTCCGCCGACCGCGTCATAGAATCCCTGCACCGCCTGTGGCGTAGAGCCGGTGGGAACTGCCGAGCCGTCGTAAATGACCACGGATTTGAGCGGGAAGTTCGGAGACAGCACGCGATAGATAACCACCAGGCTTGCACCCTCGGTGAGCGGGAAGGTGGTTCCTCCAGCGTCGGGCAGAGCGACAGTGTGAGTGCCCGAGGCGTAGCGGATCCCATTGGCCTGAGCCACAAAATAGGCATTGACGTCGGCGCGATACACGCGCAGTGTCCCACTCAACGAACCGTCCGTATAGGGTAGGTCGGTTCCTATCTGCTGTCCGGTAATCGGAAACTTATCGAAGGTTCCGCTGCCGCCCGAAGCCGATGGCGTATTCTCGACCGTCGCCCAGTACAGAAAAGCGTCAATGATGTCGGCGCCCGGGGGAACACCCTGGTTGCCACCTTGTGCGCTACTGGCGATCGTGATATTTCCAGTGGCTATTCCGCCTACGCCGGTTCCTCGCAAAGTGACTCCCGCGGAAACGTAGTCACCAGTGACGAAGTAATTGTTCTCCAGGGTCAGCGGGTTTGACGTAGGCTGTGTGCCACTTGAGACGAGTACTTCGACAGCCGATCCGACAACGGCCTGCGTTCCCGCGGAGGGGTTCTGACTGATCACACTGCCGGAAGGCACGGTGCTGCTGAATGCAGTAGTCACCGATCCCAGCGTCAAACTCGCATTGGTGAGTGCTGTCCCCGCCGCCGTTTGCGCCTGCCCAACCACATTCGGGACTGCCACTGTAGTAGGGGCGGTTTGGACCCCAATGCCGCTGAGGGTAACGGTTTGCGTAGCGGGCGCGGCGTTCAGAGCGTTGTCGGTAAAGACGGCTGCGCTGGCGAGTGGATTGCCTGAGACCGGCGGTTCGAAACTGATACTGAGATTGCACTCTTCGCCCGGTGTCAGCGCGAAGTTGTTGGTGCAATCGGCAGGAGCGCCTGGACCAGCAACTTCGACGAAATTGGATCCGACGACCAGCCCGGGGGCAACTGAACCCAGAGTCTGGTTGCCGATGTTTTGAATGGTGACCGACTGCGGACTATCGCTGCTGATGCTGCCCACATTCGTGGAGGCAAAGGTTAACGACGGCGGCTGGGTCCGGTTGACCTCGACGACCCGGTTGTTGCCGGCGTCGGCGATGAAGAGATCGCCGGCGGCATCCACCGCCACTCCATACGGTTGATTGAGTGTGGTACCCGGCGTGTTCACCGGGACCTGGCAGCTGTTGATGGTGCAACCGGCCGGAAACTCCACTACCTCGTTCAGCCCAGCATCCGCCACGAAGACATCGCCTGCTGCATCCACGGCCACGCTTTCCGGCTCAGACCATCCGCCGCCGAACGCGATCTGGCAGCTGCTGGTGGTGCAACCGGCGGGAATCTCGACGAATTCCTTGATGCCGAAATCAGCGACAAATAAATCACCCGCTCCATCCACGGCCACACCGACCGGCTCAGAACTGGACGATCCGCTGTACACCGTGAACTTGGGGCTTCCATTCGCCGGCACCTCCACAACGTCACGGCCGTTGAAATCCCCGATGAAGACATCGCCAGCTCCATCCACGGCCACTCCCAACTGGCTGGACAGACCGCTGCCCACGATTATTTGACAACTGCTGAGGGTGCAGCCCGCCGGAACCTCGATCACCTCGTTCTGGTCGTTATCCGCGATAAACAGGTCGCCCGCTCCATCGACTGCCAGACCCTGCGGGTAACTGAGTCCAACTCCGACCGTAGTCTGCGTGCCATTCGCAGCAGCCTTTATTACTCGTCCGTTGCCGGAATGGTTGTGAGTATCCGCGATGAAGATATTGCCCGCCGCGTCTACCGTCACGCCCTTCGGACTCGACAGAGAATAGGTCCCCGTGTTCACCGTCGACTGCGTGCCGGGGCTAAACGCAACCGCCGGTCCCTGGCCAACGCCGTAAACCGGTGTGCTCACAAGCAGGTTATTGCCGCTATCGAAAAGTTGCACCGCACCCGTACGCAAACTAGGCGCGAGCGGATTAAAGGAAACTTCGAGGGTGCAGGAATTGCCCGCAGTGATGGTACCCGCACAATCGCCGCCGTTGACCTGTGCGAAGTCGAGGCCGGTTGTGCCCTGGGTGACAACCTGGACGGAGCCGATGGCGGTAGTCGCCGCAAAGTTGTAGGTCAGCGCGAGCGTGTTGCTGCAAGGGGATGGTCTGGCGGATCCCGAGAAGCAAACGTTGACCTTTCCGAAGTTTCCGGGCAGCCCCCACTCCCAGGTATCAGTGTCGGGAGAGAGTCCCGAGTACAGGATCACCTGGCCCAGCGCCCCATCGTAGGTCATGTCGTTGGGAGCGATGCGCGCGCTCAGCCCGCTCGGCGTCGACTCCTCAGTCCAATTCGTCCCATCCCAGACCCAGGTGTCGTTCAGGTAGCCGCCGTTTGTGCCGCCGAACATGACCGTCTCGCCTAGCGCTGCGTTATAGGCCATGCCTTGGGCTTCACGCGCGGGGGGAATGGTCGCAGGCGACGCCTGATTCCAATCGGATCCATTCCACAGCCACGTGTCATTCCGATTGCCTGTGCTGTCATCTCCTCCGAACAGCACCACCTCACTGCGCGCCGCGTCGTAGGCCATACCGTAATCGGCACGCGCAGACGGGCTGCCTGGACTGTTCGACGGAATCAGTTGAGTCCAAGTGGTTCCGTTCCATGCCCACAAATCGTTCTGGGAGGTCCCACTCGTGTCGATCCCACCGAACAACAAAACCTGGCTGGTCGCGGCATCGTAGACCATCGCCGAGGCATTGCGCCCTGTGGGGCCAGTCGAGCTTGCGAGGGTCCATGTGGTCCCGTTCCACAGCCATGTATCGCCCCGACGATTGCCAGTGCTGTTATCTGTTCCGCCGAACATAACCACCTGGCCGTGTGCCGCATCGTAGACCATGGCGGGATTCCATCGCGCGGAAGGGCTGGTAGTGGGGGACGCCTGAGCCCAATTCGTTCCGTCCCACAGCCACGTGTCGTTGCTCGCGTCGTTGCCGCTGAATAAAACCACTTGGCCGTGCGCCGCGTCGTACGTCAAGGAAGACTCAAAACGTGGGCCTGGGTTGGCCGTGGGAGATTGCTGGTTCCAGCTCGGCCCGAGGGTCGGTGCCTGTGCCTGGAGTCGAGACGCTCCGGCCATCAGAACCGCCACTGCACACGCGACAACGCCAAGCGTCCGCGCAAGATCCCGCCGCAAAGTATCAAGTGGAGAGCCTAAGTTCCGATAACTGGAACTCTTCCATGACCTAGTTGCCTGCTTCATAGCTCTCCTGTAAGGTGGCTGCTAAGCTATTTAAATTGAATACATTAGAATGATCAAAAATCTCGCATCGCCCTTGTCGCTCTGGGCGAGAGCCCAGCCCGTCGGCACAGTCCTTCATTTCGCCGACTCAAATTCAAATTGCCACTCGGAAACGGCACTGCATTCTGGGCTATCAAGCCGCACAAGAAGCCGCAACACTCGGCACTTATGGGAGAGAGCCATTCAGGGGATGAGATTCCAAACTATTGAAGGTAATGTGAATTGTCAAGAAAACTGGGCGCATTCGGGCCGAAATTAACAATTGAATGCAACGATCTTTTACCCACACGCAAAACCGCGTGCGACCGGCGCTGCAATCGGCCGACTGCTAGAATTCACTCACTCGACGCCTATGTCCCAATCGACCGCCGCCGCTAAAGCCTATATCGAGATCGCTTTTTCAGACCGCCCCTCGCAGGTAGTTTCCATAAGTGAACTCCCGTTCTTCATCGGACGGGGAAGAGAGAGCGGCAACCACCTGTCACTCGATGACATGCGCATCTCGCGAAAATGCGCGGCTATCTCCTCTGGCGCCTCCGGGTTCTTCATTGAGGACCGCGGACAGCGCGACGGTATTTTCGTCAATGGCAAACCCACCATGGGAAGAACCCTCGCCGACGGAGACCGTATCCGTCTGGGCGGCGACGATGCATGCCAGCTTGTCTTCCGGTTGCATTCCGAAGCGAGCCTTAAAGAAGAGGGTGAGACGAAACTCCGGAGTCTTCTCGATTCCTGGGGCGGCGACTCGGCCGACGAACTCAAGGGGCTCAAGCTGCTGCTCGAAGCCACGTCAATGCTGCATTCACAGCTTCCGCTGGAATCCGTGCTAGGCGCGATGCTCGATCACGCCATTGTCATCACGCACGCCGATCGCGGAATGCTCCTCGAGCACGATGCATCCGGTGTGATGCAGGTCAAGGTGGCGCGCGGGCGGGACGGCGAAAGTCTCGCACCCGAGGCGATGAATCCAAGCCGTTCGGTGCTCAAGAGCGCCATCGAGCTTGAATCCGCCGTGATTAACGAGGATCTGAACCTCGCCGACATGAATCTGCAAGGTGCGCAGAGTGTCGTCATGCAACTGTTGCGTTCCTCGGTTGTGATTCCGCTGTACGGTAAGCCCCGTGGGCCCGCTGATCCGTCCAGCGAAGTTGCCCGACGCCAATTGTTGGGCGCGGTGTATTTGGACTCCAGGCGTGCGTCCACCTTTTCTGCGCTGGACCGGCAAATCCTCGATGCCCTAGGCGCGCAAGCTGCAAGCATCCTCGATAACTCCCGGCTGATCGAGCGCGAACGCGAACGTCAGCGCCTGGAGCAGGAACTCAACATCGCGCGCGAGATACAGCAGGCCCTCGTGCCGCAGGGGATGCAGGACTTTCCTCACCTAACTGTCACTGGAACTCACCACCCCTGCTACGAGGTGGGCGGCGACTACTTCGACGTCTGCCCTTTGGCTGACGGCCGCGTCGCGATCTTGATTGCCGATGTTGCCGGCAAGGGCCTTGGAGCCGCTTTGCTCACAACCATGCTGCAGGGCGCATTGTCGGGAATGACCCTCGGTGTTGACCCGGTACAAGTCTTCAATCACCTGAACCGATTTCTCTGCGAACGCGCCGCTGTACGCCGTTACGCAACCATGTTTTTCGGACTGCTGAGCCCCGATGGCACACTCGAATATGTCCGGGCTGGCCATCCCTCTCCATTGCTGCTGAGGCGAGGACAGGTGAGCGAGCTCTACACCGGCGGATCATTCCCAGTTGGCCTGATCGATATGGCCAAATTCAACTCCGATCGTATCCAGCTCGAACCCCAGGACACGCTGGTGCTGTTCACCGATGGTGTAACCGAAGCCGAAGATCGAGATCACAAGCCGTTCGGAGACGAGCGGCTAATGGAAGCCGCCGGCCGGCATCAGGATTCCACGTTGGGCGATCTTAAAGACGGCATACTCGCCGCGGTCGAGAAATTTACAGATGGCGCCAGCCAGTTCGACGACATTACGCTTCTCGTGGTGCGCTACCGGGGCCCCGCAACAAGCGCGGGGCTGCCCGCTGTCTTGCCTGCTGTAAACTCGTAGCGCGTAACAAGACATTAACAATCGCCGGTTACGATGAGCGAGGCCTCCTGGCACTCCACCTCCCAGGGGCCATCGCTGCAGAAAGGGAAGCACGAATGACAATCTCGACCGAGTCCATGGACGGTGGCATCACCCGCGTTCTTCTGGATGGGCGTTTGGACATTCAGGGCGCGGCTGCCGTCGATCTGCGCATGAATGTACTTGCAGGCAGCAGCAAATTTCTGCTCATCGATTTGAGCAAAGTTTCATTTCTCGGTTCCATGGGATTGCGTTCAATCATCATCCCGGCGCAAGCGGTGAGCCGCCGTGGGGGCAAGGTTGCATTGCTCAGCCCGGTCCCCATGGTGGAAGAGGTATTGAAGGCCAGCAAGGTCGACGAGATCGTCCCTATCTTTCACGATCTCGATGCCGCCGTAGCAGCGCTGCGCTAACTGCGCCACCCCTGCTTTTACGGGGCTTCCACACCAGACGCAAGCCGGAGATGCTCATGGACAATCCGCAAGACCGGCTTGAACTGGATAGCCAGCTCACTGAGTTGAGCCGTGTCCAGCCATGGATCGAAGCGCTGGCAGATCGATATGGCTTTGCCGAGGATGCTCGGTTCGCCATGCATTTATGCGTCGAAGAAGCCTTGGCTAACGTGGTTCTACATGGCTATCGCAACGAAGCTGGGCATCCTATTGTTATGCGGGCTTCAGTCTCGGGCGGAGCCCTCGTTTTTGCAATCGACGACAAAGCGCCGCACTTTGTCCCCACCGAGCCTGCTCCTCCAAATGAGGCGGCCAAACCCGCAAACCTCGAATCGATTGAACTGGGTGGAAACGGTATCAGGCTGCTGCACCGATTCGCAGGATCGCTCCGCTATGAAAGACTCCCCGACGGCAATCGCCTTACCATAGGGTTCCCCGTCCTTTTGAGCGACCGTTCAGAATAATCGTCTTCAAAAACCACGGAATCTTTAATCCCCAGGCAAAACCACGAAGCATGAAGTCGGACCAATCGGTCGCGATTACTCACTACAATTCCTCCAACCGGAAACCTCCAAACCCGCCTGACCGACAATCTCCGAGATTCAGACTTAAGTAATCGGCATTTGAGCAATCCGGCTCAGCCACTTCGCATCGCTAAATAGCAAGCTAAAGAACACTGCACGGCAGCGCTTCGGGACTGCCGATCACAGGACGAAATTTATTGCATGCCTGCAAAAGGACGATGACGAACAGCGCTATCGTCGCCCCGCATTAGGCAGTTCCACTCGACTGCTTCACTCAACCCCCTTGAGCAAAGCAGATCCAAGCAGCAAATCCGCGTCCGCGCAGGATTATGCCCCGGTGCGTCTTGGAGGCGTATGGCGACCACAACCCTTCCCATTGCGTTGGTGGATTCAACCAGCATTCAGGCTTTGGAGTGCGGACACCGCCCAGCTTCAGCCAAAACCCGCGGCGGCGACATCTTGATCCGCGCGCAGGCCGGCGATCCCGATGCCTTCTCGGAACTTTACTTGCGGCACAAGAAGCGCGTTTTTTCAATTTGCATGCGGATGGTGCACGATCCCTCGCTGGCTGAAGACCTCACGCAGGAAACCTTCATTCAATTGCATCGCAAGCTCGCGACCTTTCGCGGCGACTCCGCATTCACTACCTGGCTGCACCGGATGACCGTGAATATTGCCTTGATGCATCTGCGCAAGCCGGTGCTGCCCGTGGTCTCACTCGATGATCTGATGACAGCCATTCCAGAGGAACATGTCGGGCGCAATTTCGGCACGTTTGACCGGAGACAATCTGGCGTGGTCGACCGTGTCACCATCGATCGCGCCGTGGCAACTTTGGCACCCGGTTATCGCGATGTCTTCCTCCTTCACGATGTCCATGGTTTCGAACACAGCGAAATTGCTTCCATGCAGGAATGCACCCTGGGCAACTCGAAGTCCCAGTTGCACAAGGCGCGGCGTGCGCTGCGGTACGCTCTCTCTGCATAAGCCCCTCCAGGCCGTCGAGATGGGAACGCGCAACACCCGTCTCTTGACGGGGATCGCCGCGCTCGCACTCATTGCAAGCGCGGCCGCAGCAAGAAATAATGAAAGACCTGCATTTGTTCGAGTGCTCTGAGTCGAGGCAGGTGTCGATTCATCTAATCGAACATGAGCTTGCCTGTTTCAGTATTGGACCTGGTGGGATTGCGCCCTGGAGACTCCGCGGGGACGGCGATCGCACGATCCGTGGACTTGGCCCAGCACGTGGAGAAATGGGGCTACCGGCGTTTTTGGCTTGCCGAGCATCACTCCATTGAAGGCTTGGCCTGCTCGGCCACTGCCCTGCTGATTGAGCGCGTAGCCGCGGCCACTGAGACGATTCGTGTGGGCAGCGGCGGGGTGATGCTTCCCAATCATGCACCGCTCGTCGTGGCGGAGCAGTTCGGCACGCTGGAAGCGATGCATCCCGGCAGAATCGATCTGGGGCTGGGCCGGGCGCCGGGTGGGGACTTTCTCACCATGCGTGCGCTCCGCCGCGATCTGCGGCAAACAGGCGACGATTTCCCTGAGCTGCTCGAAGAATTGCGGAACTATCTTGGACCGGAAAAGCCCGGCCAAGCGGTCAAAGCGATTCCCGGCAGGGGCAGCAACGTACCGATCACGCTGCTCGGGTCAAGCGACTTCAGCGCCCGGCTCGCTGCGGCGCTGGGCTTGCCGTTTGCCTTCGCCGCGCACTTTGCTCCCGACCTGCTTGAAGAGGCGACGCGGCTGTATCGGACGCAGTTTCGACCCAGCGAGACGCTGCAACAGCCATGGTTAATCGTAGGGGTTCAGCTAATCGCGGCAGAGTCCGATGCCGCGGCGCGGAAACTCTTCACGACGCCGCAGCAGCGCTTTCTGCGGCTGATCCGGAACCAGCCTGTCGAGCTATTGCCTCCGCTCGAGTCAATGGCGGGGTTGTGGACCGAATGGGAGCGGACGGCCATAGAGACCAAGCTGCGCGCAGCGATCGTAGGTTCGGAGAGCACGGTGCAATCAGGTCTGGAGCGGCTTGTTGCCGCGACCGGAGCTGATGAGGCCATCGTGGTGACCGATACCTGGGACCACGAGGCTCGACTGGATTCCTACCGGCGATTGGCGGAGGTCGCCGGCAAGATCGAGATGGAGACGCCCGCAGCGTCCACGCAACAGGCTCGGTAGATCCGGAAACCGCAATGGGAAGACGGCAAGCGCAGCGGCTATACTTGACGGGGTTTTGGATCGCACGAGAGGAATGCTTTGCGAGTCGGCTTGTTTACGCGCGAATACCCTCCCCAGGTCTACGGTGGCGCCGGCGTCCACGTCGATTATTTGAGTCGCGAATTGGCCAAGGAAATTGAAGTCGAAGTGCACTGCTGGGGCCCGCAGCACAGCGATGCGGGCCGGCTCCACGTGTGCGGCGCCGAGCCGTGGGCAGAGATTTCGAACGGAACCGAAGGAAAATTCAAAGGCGCGCTCGAGGCCTTAAGCCTCAACCTGACCCAGATTAAAGCACTCGACGGAATCGACGTCGTCCACACCCACACCTGGTACGTTTCGATGGCGGGTTATCTCGCCAAAAAGCTTTATGGAATGCCGTTTGTCCTGACCACGCATTCGCTCGAACCCCTGCGCGCATGGAAAGCCGAGCAGCTTGGCAGCGGCTATGCGATGAGTTCCTGGATGGAGCGCACCGCAATCCTGGATGCCGATGCCATCATCGCCGTCTCCGCGGGTACAAAGGCCGATATTCTGCGCGCCTATCCCGAGGTCGAGCCAGACCGGATTCATGTCATCTACAACGGAATCGATCTCGCGGAATATCAGAAGACCGCAGAGACCAGGGCGTTGACGGATTACGGCGTGGACCCTGCCGTACCGTATGTTTTGTTCGTCGGCCGCATCACGCGCCAAAAAGGCGTGACGCATTTGGTGGACGCCATCGGCCACATGCCGCCGAAGACGCAAGTGGTCTTGTGCGCGGGCGCGCCGGATACGCCGGAAATTGCCGCCGAGCTCCGCGCGAAAGTCGAGGACGCCCGGCGGGACCATCCACGCATTGTGTGGATCGAAAAAATGGTGACCAGGCAGGAAACGATCCAGCTTTACAGCCATGCCCGGGTCTTCTGCTGCCCTTCGGTGTATGAACCATTCGGCATCATTAACCTCGAAGCAATGGCTTGCCGAGCGCCTGTGGTTGCGAGTGCGACAGGCGGCATCAAAGAAGTTGTGGTGGACGGAAAAACAGGGTTCCTGGTGCCCTTCGACCAGGACCCCGTGACAAGTTTCCCCCGCGATCCGGAAAACTTCGCGAAAGATCTAGCGGCTCGCATCAATGAACTAATGGCCGATCCGGAGAAATGCCGGCAATTCGGCGAGGCTGGGAGGCGGCGCGTGGAAGAGACATTCAGTTGGACGGCCATTGCCCATCGGACGATCGATCTTTACCGGCAATTAGTCGCCATGCGGAAAACTGCGCACTGACGACCCTGGGCCTTTGCAAAGCGTGCTGACTTTCCTACGCCCGTATTCAACGCTGATTTAGATGGGAATCCTGGAAAGACGAATGAAGCTGACCGAATTGAACGGACGCAGGCGCGTTGTCATCGAGGGGATCACGCCCCAGGTGGACGGTGGGCGCTTCCCCGCAAAACGCACGGTGGGCGACCGGGTCCGCGTGGAAGCGGACGTTTTCACTGATGGCCACGACGCGATTGCCGCATCGCTGCTGGCGCGTCGCGAAGGATCGAACGAGTGGACCGAAATCCCAATGCAGCCTCTCGTGAATGACCGCTGGTTTGCCACTTTCCGTGTCGGCGAGTTGGGCCGCTATGGATTCAAAGTGCAAGGTTGGGTGGATCATTTTGAGACTTGGCATCGCGATTTGTTGAAACGCATCGCCGCGGAGAGCGACGCACTTGTCGATTATCTGATCGGCGCCGATTTGGTGGATGCGGCTGCATCGCGGGCCACGGGCGCGGATCATGCCTGGTTGAGTGGACGCGCGACGGTTCTGCGTGCAGGGAAAACTCCGGCGGAGCTGCGCACACACTCGACCGACCCACTGCTGCATGAGATCGCGCTGCGTTATCCCGACAAAAGATTCGCGACGGAATCGGACAAAGAGCTCATCATCGCGGTCGACCCCATGCGTGCACGATTCAGCTCCTGGTACGAATTCTTTCCCCGGTCGACGGCGGAGGAAGACAGCAAGCACGGCACGTTTGCCGATTGCGAGAAGCGCTTGGCCTACGCGGCCGAGATGGGATTCAACGTTGTCTATCTTCCGCCGATCCATCCCATTGGCCGCACTTTTCGCAAGGGACGCAACAACGTGCCTGAAGCGGAGCCGGGTGATTCCGGCAGCCCGTGGGCCATTGGATCAGCGGAAGGCGGGCACAAATCCATCCTCAGCAAACTGGGCACGCTGGAGGATTTCGAGCGTTTTGTCGCCAAGGCCAAAATCCTGAATCTGTCGGTCGCGCTCGATATCGCCTTTCAGGTAGCGCCCGATCACCCCTACGTGCGCGAACATGAAGCATGGTTTCGCAAGCGCCCCGACGGCACCATCCAGTATGCCGAGAACCCTCCGAAGAAATATCAGGATATCTATCCTTTTGATTTTGAGAGCGAAGACTGGGCCGCGATGTGGGAAGAGCTGAAGAGCGTCTTCTTCTATTGGATTGGCCAGGGTGTCACGATCTTCCGAGTCGACAACCCGCACACCAAGGCATTCCCCTTCTGGGAGTGGGTCATCGCGGAGATTAAGCGGGATCATCCGGAAGTATTTTTTCTGGCCGAGGCATTCACGCGCCCGAAGATCATGTACCGGCTTGCCAAGCTCGGATTCGGCCAATCTTATACGTACTTCCCCTGGCGCAACGGGAAGCAGGAGATCGCGGCCTACCTGACCGAACTGACGCAGACGCCGGTGCGTGAGTTCTTCCGACCCAATCAATGGCCCAACACACCGGACATTCTTACCGAGTTTCTGCAGATTGGCGGAAAGCCGGCGTTTGCAATTCGTCTTTTGCTGGCCGCGACATTAGGCGCGAATTACGGCATCTACGGCCCGGCGTTTGAAATGGGAGAAAATCAGCCAGTGCGCCACGGCAGCGAGGAGTATCTCAACTCGGAAAAGTACGAAATTCGACTTTGGGATCTGGAGCGGCCCGACAGCTTGCGACCACTGATCGCGCGGGTGAACGAAGTCCGAAACACCAACCCCGCATTGCAGCAAGACTGGACGCTGAAATTTCACTTTACTGACAATGAGCAGCTTCTCTGCTACAGCAAAGAGTCGGACGACCGCGCGAACCTGCTGCTGATGGTCGTCAATCTCGATCCGCGCTATACACAAGCCGGATTTGTCACCTTGCCTCTCGATGAGTTAGAGATTCCCCAGGACCGCGCATACGAAGCGGAGGATCTGTTGAGCGGCGAGCGTTACCTGTGGCAGGGCCCGCGCAACTATGTGGAGCTGAACCCTTCGCGGCGGTCCGGGCATATTTTGAAGATCCACCGCAGATTAAAGGTGGAAACGGACTTCGAGTACTTCCTCTAGACTTAAGAATTCAGTTCCGCGGCTTTCCCAGATGACACAACCGATGCGGCTACTCCGAAAATCCTTTCGAATCGAGACCGGCAGCCTTATCGTCAAAGGCAGGCTGAACGTAACCGCACCGTCGCCCCGACCGCAGATGCAAGACGATATAGCGCGCATCCAACCTGCTTGGAGAACTGAAGCGTGAAGAAGCTGGCAAGCGCCATCGATCCTCTCTGGTTCAAGGACGCGATCATCTACGAGCTGCACGTGCGCGCATTCGCCGACTCGAACGGGGATGGCATAGGCGACTTTCCAGGGCTGCTTTCACATCTGGACTATCTCCAGGAACTCGGCGTCACTTGCATCTGGCTTCTTCCGTTTTTCCCCTCTCCATTGCGCGATGACGGCTACGATATTGCCAACTATGTCGACGTCAATCCGACGTATGGCACCCTGAGCGACTTCAGGGCCTTTCTCGATGCGGCCCATCAGCGCAATATGCAGGTAATGATCGAGCTGGTCATTAATCACACCAGCGATCAACACCCGTGGTTCAAGGCTGCGCGGCTTGCACCCTCTGGTTCGCCGCAGCGCAATATGTACGTCTGGTCCGACACCGATCAACTCTACAAGGACGCGCGCATCATCTTCACCGACACCGAAAAGTCCAACTGGACCTGGGACGACACAGCCAAAGCCTTCTACTGGCACCGGTTCTTTTCTCATCAACCCGACCTCAATTTCGACAATCCCCTGGTGATTGAAGAGGTCGTGAAGGCAATGCGCTTCTGGCTTGATATGGGCGTGGACGCGCTGCGCATGGACGCGATCCCCTATTTATGCGAACGGGACGGGACTTCCTGCGAAAACTTGCCGGAGACGCACGCCGTTATCAAGAGGATTCGCGCCGCGATCGACGCCGATTACGCGAACCGCCTGATTCTTGCGGAAGCCAACCAGTGGCCCGCGGACGTGCGCCCCTATTTCGGTGAAGGCGATGAGTGCCATATGGCATTTCACTTCCCCCTGATGCCGCGCATTTACATGGCGCTTCGCCAGGAAGATCGCTTGCCGATTACCGATATCATGGCGCAGACGCCGCCCATCCCGGACGGTTGCCAGTGGGGCCTGTTTCTTCGCAATCACGATGAACTTACGCTCGAGATGGTGACCGACGACGAACGCGACTACATGTACTTCGCCTATTCCGCTGATCCGCGCATGCGCGTCAACGTCGGGATTCGCCGCCGCCTCGCACCACTAGTCGACAACAATCGCCGTCGCATCGAACTGCTGAATTCCCTGCTGCTCAGTTTTCCGGGAACCCCGATTCTCTACTACGGCGATGAAATCGGCATGGGCGACAACATCTATCTTGGCGACCGCAATGGCGTCAGAACGCCGATGCAATGGACCTCAGACCGCAACGCTGGCTTCTCGCGATGCGATCCTGCGCGGCTCTACTTCCCGGTCATTATGGATCCGATTTACGGCTACCAGGTGGTCAACGTCGAGGCGCAACTCAGCGATCAGTCCAGCCTGTTGCACTGGACCCGGAACATGATCGCATTGCGCAAACTTTTTCAGGTGTTTGGCCGCGGCAGTCTCACATTTCTGAATCCGGCAAATCGCAAAGTGCTCGCGTATCTTCGCGACCTGGAGCGCCCGGACGGCTCCCACGAGACGGTCCTCTGCGTTGCCAACCTCAGCCGTTTTGCGCAGCCTGTTTCACTTGATCTAGCTCCTTTTGCAGGCATGGAGCCGGTGGAGATGCTCGGCTACGTACCCTTTCCGCCCATCGATGAAACTCCGTATTCGCTCACGCTGGCTCCCTATTCCTTTCTCTGGCTCGAACTCCAACCCGCAAGTCAAGTGCCGGAAATTCTGCCCGAGCCACCGATTGAGTTGACGGAGCCAATCGTGCATGACGAGGCCGAAGCGTCCGATCTTTTTACGAAGGGCTGGTCAGGATGGCTCGCTGGCCACGGCACAAAGCTGCTTGAAACTGCGCTTGGAGAATGGCTGCCACACCAAAGGTGGTTTGGAGCGAAGACCCGCACGATCCATTCCGTGAATCTTTTGGATTGGGTCGAGTTGCCAGTTTCCATTGCTCACGCAGCGAATCAACGTGCAGCCGGAGTGTCGATTCAAGGCACAGTCGCTCCTGCATTATTCTTCTTTGAAATTAGCTATGGCACGGGCTCGAGCGACCTCTATCAACTTCCGTTGGCGTTCAGTGTCGGCGTCGAGGGAGAAGGTGTTGCATCCAATCATCCGCAAAGTGTCATCGCGACATTAAATTCCGCAGCCGGTCCTGCGGTACTGCACGATGCGACGATTCGCGAGGATACGCGCCAAACCTTGCTCGCGCTGATTGAACAGAACGCGACTCTCGCAATGTCGACGACCCGTCCGACAACCTTCGCTGACTTCTCCGATGTCGATCCTGTAACGCAAAGTGCTGCAATTCTCGATTTGTCGCAGTCCAGTCTTGAGGCCCACTCGATCGCGATCGGCGCACCCGTCGCGCCCGCGCCGATTAGCGCTCAGCCGGGTGAAGCGGCCGCCCCTCCGCGTTCCACTGCGCCTGGGCCATCGGCTGCGCAGCGGATGCAGCCCCGCGAATCGCCGTCCGCCGGAAATCCCGTTCCGAGCGCGGGCCGTCTCGATGCTCACGCTTCGTCTCTCTTCAACGAAGTACATCCGATTCAGCATTTGACTTCGCGCGTTGGGTTCGCGGAACAGTCGAATACATCCATTCTGTATGGTCAGAAGCTGATTCTGAAAATGTTTCGCCGCCTGCAGCCCGGCGAGAATCCCGATGTTGAAATCGGGCGCTTCCTAACCGAAGTTGCCCGATTTCCGCGTATCGCACCGTTCATGGGCGAAATCACAATTACCCCGTCCTCCGGGCAAGCTACAACCGCCGCGATGCTTCAAGGCTTTGTGCCCAACCAAGGCGACGGTTGGGCGTGGATGCTCAATCAGCTAGCCAACTTTTTGAAATCGGTCGAGCGCCTTCCTTCGCCACCTGAAACTTCCCGGCCCAGCTTGCTCGAGATCCAGAAGCCTGCACAAGCGGTCTGTGAACATGCGGGAGAGACTTTAGAGGCCGCCTCGCTTCTTGGCCGCCGCACGGCGGAGATGCATCTGGCACTCAGCGCTCCAACACAAGACCTTGCATTTTGTGCGGAGCCTTTCATCTCTTCAGACATCGACCAGGATGTACGCCGAATCGAAACCCAGCTGATCCAAACACTCGAAACCCTCAAGTCGAAGTTCTCGACATTGGACGATCCCACCGCCGATCTTGCCGTTCAGCTTTTTTCAGAACGCCGTGACCTGTTTGCGCGCACGCGCGACCTCACGAACATCAAAGCTGCAGGGCAACGCATACGCATCCACGGCGACTATCATCTTGGGCAGACCTTGCGCACTGAAGAGCCCTCGAAAGACGGAGGCATTGCATCCGGTGATTTCGTTATTCTCGATTTTGAAGGCGAGCCCGCGCGCACGCTAGCGGAACGTCGCCGAAAGCAATCGCCTTTGAAAGATGTGGCCGGAATGATTCGATCGTTTTCCTACGCCGCATTTTCGGGACTTGATCGATACTTGAGCGATAGTCCGGAACTCACGGCGGGCGCCGACGCTGATCGATTCGGAGGATGGGCACGTTGCTGGGAGCACTCAATCACGGGCGAGTTTCTACGATCTTACGGTGAATACATTGCAACAAAACCGGATCTTCTGCCTCCCAAGGAGCAAGCTCAAACTCTGCTGAACGCCTATGTGCTCGAAAAGGCGCTCTACGAATTGATGTATGAGCTCAACAATCGTCCCAAGTGGCTTCGTATCCCATTTGCCGGCATCCTAGCTCTGTAAAACTGCGAGGAATCGACAGAACGCAATATGGCGACAACAAATCCCATGATCGAGACAAGCTCCGCCGCAGAGAGGCCGAATGGCAGTTTTCTTATACTCCTTCCCGCTTCTCAGCCGGCGCAACTTGAGACCATTCTCGCCAATTTGACAGCTTCTTTTCCGGCCGAGGACCTGGTAATCGCCTCGCCAGAAGGACCTATTTCCGATTCAAACCCCAATATTCAATTCGTCGATCTTCCTTCGGCGAAACCTTCCTGGACTTTGACTGCCGGAGATTTCGTTTCCGCGCACCAGCTAGCGCAGAAAACCAATGCACGTGCCATTCTGATGCTGGGCCCTGAAGCCGGCTCCTTGCCAGCCCCCGGCCTTGGCAGCCTGGCCAATGCAGTTACTGCGGCTTCTGCAGATCTCGCCGTTCCCTGCTACGATCTGCAGCCTCGCGCGGGCCTCGTCAACTCCTCAATCCTTTACCCATTGAGCCGCGCTCTCTTCGCAACGCGCGTGCGTTTTCCTTTGGCGATCGACCTCGGCCTATCGCCACGCATGGCTGAACGGCTCGGTGCGGCTGCGCAGCGTTGCGTCGCGCTTAACCAAAGCGAAGCGCCGCTCTGGGTGGTCAGCGAAGCCATGGTGGCCGGAATGAAAATCGAGGAAATC